>Ga0209558_1000766_pt1 | contig 25999 bp, 21 predicted proteins | sample SaaInlV_150m_DNA_3_FD_184674 | JGI IMG/M metagenome (GOLD analysis project Ga0209558, IMG submission 184674) | Marine microbial communities from expanding oxygen minimum zones in the Saanich Inlet - Saanich Inlet SI074_LV_120m_DNA (SPAdes) (version 2) | ecosystem: Environmental > Aquatic >...
ATAATATTAATTGGCTGTCGATAACGGGTGGTTGGCGGAGAGGGTGGGATTCGAACCCACGAGACGCGTGAACGCCTGCTGGTTTTCAAGACCAGTCCCTTCAACCACTCGGGCACCTCTCCGGTCTTTTGAATGATCGCGGCCCAATCTAACCCGAGCAGTATTTCCCGCAAGCCCTTAATATAATGCATGCAGATTGGGGTTTTGCGGCTAGCCACAACTGCGGCAATATCCTCACGCCCGTTTGACTGGCCTTGCGGCGCGAACTCGTCTATAATTGTTCCCGTGGTAGAATACCACATGGATTAGACCATAGGAGCAATCAGAATGATTGACGGTGTCGGCGAGATCACCACCCAGCCCGCTGCCTTGCGACCCGAAGCTCAATCCAAGCTGGAAATAGCCCAGCGGGCGGAAGCCCAGGCCAAGCAGGTGAACAAAGAAGCCCAGAATACCCAAGAGGCACAGAAAACACCGGCTGCCAAGCAAGACCATCTTGGCAACGAAGTGGATGTGGTCGCTTAAAATTTGCTTTCCGGAAAGCCGGGTTATTCAATAAACTCCCATTCCATGCAGACCGCGTCCCAATTGCCGCCGTCGGATTTGCGCGCACTTTGCCGCGACGGCGCCTTCGATGGTCCCACTTCGGGCTATTGTGCGGGCTATGTGCAAGCCAATATGGTGATCCTGCCAAAAGCCGATGCCGGTGATTTTTCCGATTATTGCGCCCGCAACCCAAAGCCTTGCCCGGTGTTGGAGGTATTGAAGCCGGGCGATGCGGAGCCGGTAATTTGCGCGCCCGGCGCCGATATACGCACCGATTTGCCCCGCTACCGGGTGTTTCGGGATGGCGCGCTGATCGCCGAGCCAGCCGATATTCAGGATCTTTGGCGAAACGATCTGGTCACATTTTTATTGGGCTGTTCATTCACCGCCGAAGAGGCATTGCTGGGCGCCGGGCTACCCCTCTACCATATCGAGGAGACCGGCTTCGTTCCCATGTTCACCACCAATATCGCCACCCAACCGGCGGGTATGTTTTCCGGCCGGATGGTGGTGACCATGCGCCCGTTTACGCCCGATGACGCGAAGCGCGCCGCCGAGATCACGTCCCACTATCCCATGGGCCACGGCGCGCCCGTCCATCAGGGCGATCCCGCTGGCATTGGCATCAATAATCTGAGCGCGCCCGATTACGGCGAGCCGGTCACCATGCGCGCAGGCCATGTGCCGGTCTTTTGGGCCTGCGGCGTCACGCCTCAGGAAGCGATCCTCAAATCCCGGCCTGCCTTTGCCATCACCCATGCGCCGGGGCACATGTTTGTCTCCGATGTCACCGCAGCATCGACACGGGTCTAATCCCTATTTGATCCCTATCAAGGCGGCGCCCCAAAATCCTGGCACACTCGGGTTCTGATTTTGATGCCCAGAAGGATTTTTCCATGACTGAGCAGGAACCCATAGACGGCACCGTCATGTTCGACGGCGCCCAGGCCATCAAGGGCTATGCGCTCAACAAGATGTGTTATTCGTTCAACGAAGCTGCCAGCCGGGAAGCTTTTCTCGCCGACGAGGAAGCGTATATGAGCCGCTACGGCTTAAATGACGAGCAGAAACAGGCCATCCGGGACAAAGTGGTTCTCAATTTGCTGGCCGCTGGCGGCAACATCTATTACCTGGCCAAATTCGCCGGCATTTTCGGCCTTGGCGTCCAGGACGTGGGCGCCCAGCAGACCGGTATGAGCGTCGAGGCGTTCAAGGAAAAACTCGTCGCGGCGGGGGCCTAAGAGTATGGCAAGAATAGTCGGCGGATTGACCACATCGCACATCCCGGCCATCGGCAACGCCATCGCCAAGGGAAGCCACGATGAGCCTTATTGGAAATCCTTCTTTGGCGGCTATCCGCCGGTGCGCGAATGGCTGGAGGACGTGCAACCCGATATCGCGGTGATGATCTACAACGATCACGGCCTCAATTTCTTCCTCGATAAGCAGCCCACCTTCGCCGTCGGCGCGGCGCCGGAATATTATAACCAGGACGAAGGCTGGGGCCTGCCGACCATCGCCCCGTTCAAGGGTGCGCCCGAATTATCGTGGCACATTATCGAAGCCCTGGTCGCCGACGAATTTGATCTGGTCACCTGCCAGGAGATGAATGTCGATCATGGTTTCGCCATTCCCATGCAGCTCTTTTGGCCCGATTATGCGGAGCGCGATTTGCGCACCGTGCCGGTGATGATCAACACCGTGCAGCATCCCTTGCCGTCGCCGAAGCGCTGCTACAATCTGGGGCGCTCCTTGGGCCGGGCCATCGAAGCCTACCCGGAAGACTTAAAAGTAGTGATCATCGGCACCGGCGGATTGTCGCACCAGTTGGACGGCGAGCGGGCCGGCTTCATCAACAAAGAGTTCGATGAAATGTGCATGGAGAAGATCGTGAATGAGCCGGAATATTTTCTGGATATGAGCATCCACGAACTGGTCCGCCAGGCCGGCGCCCAGGGCGCCGAGTTCATCAATTGGCTGGCCATGCGCGGCGCGCTAAACGGCAATGTCAAAAGCCTTCACACCAACTACAATATCCCGATCTCCAACACCGCCGCCGGGCTGATGTGCCTGGAGAATGCGGCGTAAGGTCGCAGCGGCGCTCGAATCTAGGCCGGTTTTTGGATCAAACGCTTGCCGCCGATCACCCAGGACGCGTAGCCTTGGCCCTGCTCGAAGATGCGGGATTCCCAATCGTCGTCCATACGGTCCATGTCGGAGAAATATTCGGTCGAGCCGCCCGACGGGTTGTGGGTGTACCAAAACACATTGGAGCCGTGATAGTGCCGCCCGGGGCCCGACGCCGTCTCCCAGCCCTGGGAATTCATATAAGTGCCGCCCATCATGACCGCATCCAGATTGTCTACTTCGAAGGCGATGTGATTGAAGGCGGCCACATCGGCGCGAAAACTCAAAAACAGGGAATGATGATCGGTGAGCCCCGGCACACGCATAAAATCGCCCATGTCCTGGCAGCGGTCGGTCAGTTTGAAGCCGAGCCGGTCCATGTAAAAGGCGCTGGCCCGTTCCGCGTCGGCGCGCTTGATCCCATAGACCACATGGCCCATGCGCACCGGCTTGACCCGCGCGTCCGGCATGACCGGCGTGTTCAGCCGAGTGATGTTGGTATGGTAATTCATATCCACCGCCGGAAGCTCCACCGGCGTCCGCTCCGCCACCATAAATCCGATGGCAAAGCCGCTCTCATCGATGCTATGCACGCTGCCGTCGTCATCGATGCGCACGTCTCGGTCCGTGGATAACGCGGAGCCGAACCGCTCCAGATCATCGGCGTCCGTGACTCCCCAGATCACTTCATGGGCGGTGGGGCCATCATTGGGTACAGGCGGCAAGTCCGGGTCTGATTTCTTGCGCAAGACAACATGCTGGTTCTCTGCGGTCTTGAAATCAGCCCCCGTCTCGCCGCTCTCCACCAGCTCCAGCCCCCAGTCTTCGAAGTACCGAACGCCGGCCTCCATATCCTCGACGCCGTATATGATTTTCTCTGGGCGGATGATGGACATGGTAGTTCTCCTCTAATGCGGTTTTCAGTACTGCCCTTGCGGCTCAAGCCCCAGCAAGTGCTGGCCGTACATGGACGTTAGCGCGTCCCAGTTGAAACTGACATGGTGGGCGATGGCGTGGGCGTCGCGCCAGGCGCGCTGGATATACTCGGTCTTTAAGATACCCGCTCCGCCGACGGCGCCCCATAACTCGTCCAATCCTTCGAGTGCCAGGCGGACGATATAGGCCTGGGTGATGCGGTTATCCAGGCGCTCGGCGGCGCTTAAGATACCGCCCTCGATCATCACTGTCTGGTGGGAGGCGTCGAGCTGGGTATACATCATGGCTTTCGCGGCCCTGAGCGCGCCGGCCGCCGCGCCGACGCGTATTTGTACCGATTGGTATTCGGCAACTTTGGCGCCGCCGCGCACCACGGCGCCGCGCGTCACCCAATCGCCGGTTTGTTCGATGAATTGCGCCAACGCCCCTTCAAGGCAGCCGACCGCCGGCGAAGCGATGCAGTAGGCGATAAAGGACAAAAGCGGATAGCGGTAGATGCCGTTGGTGTTGATCTGAGTGCCGGGCGCCGCGCCCGACGCCAATTGCTGGAAGGTGATGGCGTGGTGTCCGGGCACGAACACGTCGTCGCAAACCACATCATTGCTTCCCGTTGCGGCGAGGCCCATGGGGTCCCAGGTTTTTTCAATGCGAAAATCGCTTTTCGGTACAATGACGAAGCCGGCGGCGACCGAGCCGTCTTCTTGCGGCATCGCCGCGCCCAAGAGCCCCCAATCCCCATGATCGATGCCAGACGCATAAAGCCAGGTGCCGGTGATCCGAAAGCCGCCTTTAACGGCCGCGCACTTTCCCGCCGGCGCGTAGGAGCCGAAGGTGATGGCGTTCGGGTTTTCGTTCCAGATGTCTTCTTGGGCTTGGGGCGGAAACAGCGCGATCATCCATTGGTGCATGATGGCGAGCCCCGCCACCCAGGCGGTGGAAGCATCTGCCGGTGACCATTGCATCAGGCAGCGGAGGATCGTCGGATGATCGCATTCCAGCCCGCCGAAGCGCTTCGGCTGGGCCAAACGGAAAAGGCCCGCGTCCCGGATGGCGTCGATAACCACGCTTGGCACGCTGCGCGCCTCTTCGCCGGCTGCCGCCTCGGCACGGATCAAGGGCGCAAGCTCGGCGGCGGCGCTGATCAGCCGGGCGGGCGAGGGATCGGATGTGCTGTTGCTATCCATGATGATGTTTCCGGCTGTAGATTACACGACGGCGGGGGCTTTCGGCAATTCGCTCTATAGGGCGGCCAGCACCGCGTTCCAAAACTTGGGGCCGCCATAGTGGGATTGGTACCATGTCAATGCTCTGGCGGCGATGGCTTCGGCGATTTCCGGGTTGGCAATTAGAAAGAGCGCCGTCTCGGCCATTTCCGGCGCTGTGCTGAAGGGCGCGTAATGGACATAAGGGTCGAAAAATTCGCGCAACAACCCGAAGTCTTGTTGCAATAGTGCCGCGCCGGAAGTCATCGCCTCGAAGATGCGGAAATTCATCTGATGGTCCCGCGCCGATACCAAACCGTTGTTGAGCACTAACTGGCTGCGCGACAAATGATCCAGATAGTCGTCTAGCGCCATACTGCCCGCCGCCGACTGATCGGAAAAGCGGAGCGCCGTGCCGGGCACGCTTTCAGCCATGAAGGCGCACCACATGTCCCGGTAGCTCTTGCGGGCGCCGTTGAAAAACACTTCGATATCGCGTTCCCGCCAGGGCTTCGAATTCATGGCTGAGAAATCAATGGGCACGCCGGGGGACACCAGCACGCTTGTATGGGCGCGGGCGTCGTCCAAATATGCGTGCTCGTTGAGGGCAACGATCAGGTCTGACACCGGCGCCCAGTAGGCGGCGTAGTTTTCCTTCGGCGGATAGATATCGCAGACCAATGTGGCCAGCTTGAAGCCGTGCTTGTCTTTCAAGGTTTGCATGGTCTCGGCGTCGATGCCTTGGCGGCCGCCGATGAAGCTGCCCTCGAAAAACACCACTTCGGGGGCGTGGGCCGCGATGGCGCGCTCCAGGGCCTCGATGCCGGCGGCCAGTTCGGCCTCGCTGCGCCCGCCGATCAACTGGCTTTGTTCGGAATGGATGGCGTCTGCGTGGTGGACGGCGAATTCGGTTAGGTGCGCCGCCCCGGTTCCGCCCAAATGGACAGCGACGTCATACTCCACCCAGTCGGCGTTGCTCTTGATAAACTCGGGCGTCACAAGCAGCACCTTGGCTCGATGCGCCGGAGCATCAAAAACATTGGCCCGGTTGGGGAGCGGCGGGTTGCCAGTGGCCCAGTCTTCGGCCCGCGCTACATATAAAGTGCGCAATTCATCGGAGCGGGATTGGCTGAGCGCAATCGTGCCGCCATCGCCGGGGGTAAGGCCGCCGAGGAAGGGTTTGATATCAGGATAAATACCGCCGAGGGCGTGGTAATAGGCGATGGTGGTTCTGGCATCCAGCCCCAACCCCTGGTAATCGCCGAAGCCGCTGAAGCGTTGGAAGGCGTATGGGATGTCTTCAGCGGCCTTGGTGAACACGGTGGCCGCCTTTTCCATTTCGCCGGCGCCGGCGAAGGCCGAGCCCAGATAGTAATAGACCTGCGGCTTCCAAGGATCGATTTCCAGGGCGCGGAGCAGGGGATCGATGGCGTCGGCGGAGCGCGCCGCGTCCAAAAATACCAAGCCTTGCGCCAGCTCCGCGTGGCAGCGAGCGGACAATTCGTTGTGGCGCAAATGATCGCCGCCATCGCCGGTGTCATCCGCCTCCAGGTGCGGAAACAGCCCCCAGGAGTCTTCCGCCTCACAAAAACCGGGGAAGCGTGTCCGGGCGAGGGTCAGGGTTTGTGCTGCCAATTCCTTGTCGCCGCCGGCCAAGCCTGCGCGCGCCAGATAGTAATAGCTTTCCGGGTCGGCCCGGTAGGCGCCGAGAGCCTCTTGCAAAAAATTCGCCGCTTCGGCGGGCCGGCCATCGGTTAGCGAAGCGATGCCCTTTTGGGTTAATTCAAGGCCGCGCCGGGCTGGCGTCTCGGTGCCGCTCAATAGCCCCGGTCCCACTGGATGACGTTCTGCATGGCCCGCCCGTCCAGATAGGCGCGCAAGTTTTGGCAAAACAGCTCGACCCCGAAGCCGGTCTTGATCTCCGAGCGGCCCGACGAATGGGGCGTGATCAACACGTTGGGATGGTTCCAGAGCCGTTCCGGCGGCCCGTGTTCGGTTTCGCCCACATAGACATCGAGCACCGCGCCGCCCACTTGGCCGCTTTCCAAGGCATCGAACAAGGCGTCCTCGTCCACCGGCTCGCCGCGGGAAATGTTAATCAGCACCGCGCCTGGTTTCATGGCGGCAAAGGCGGCTGCGTTGAACATCTGGCTGGTGGCGTCGGTCAATTGGACGCACACCGCTACATAATCGGCCTCCGCCAGAAGTTTGTGCAATCCTTCGGGGCCTAGGACTTCACTGAACCCAGCGGGCAGTTCGGCGGCATCAGTGATCGCATGGGAGCGGGTGCCGGTAACGCGCATACTAAGGGCGGCGGCCAGGCGTCCGGCCTCGGCACCGATGCCGCCAGCGCCGGTGACGCACAAGGTCTTGCCTTCCAATACCACCGGCGCGTACTGGGAGCGGTCGAACGCGCCGGCCTCATGATCAACCCAGGCCCGGTTGATGCCGCGCGCGAAATAGAGCGCCCCCATGATCACATATTCAGCTATGGGGAGCACGTTGTTGACGCCCCTGGACGTGGACACCATCACGTCTGATCCCCAAAGATCGGTGGGGTGCAGATTGTTGGCGCCGGCTTGGCGCTGGTGAAACCATTTAAGGCCCGGCGCTCGGCTCACCAGGTCCAGCGGGCAGGGATAGCCGCCGAGAATAATTTCGGCGCGCGCCAGCATGGCATCGCGCTCGGCGCGGGTTCCGTGGCCGTCCCGCATCTCGCCAATAAAGCGGCGGGTGGCGTAGGTGGGCCAGGTATCGCAAACCTCGCCATTGAACCATCCGGCGGCATCGGTGATTAACACGGAGGCATCGACATTTTCGATCGCGGCGCGTTCTGGTTCGGACAGGCGTTGCAGATTGAGTATCTCGGGCATGGCGGAGACTATAAGGCGTTTGGCCCGCTTGGAAAATGCGCTAATGTCGGGCCTATGTCCGACGCCTCGAACCCGCACCAACTATCCGCTCTGGTCGTTGTCCACAACGAAGAAGAAATCCTGGACGACTGCCTCAAACGTCTGGCCTTCGCCGATGAATTGGTGGTGGTGCTGGATCGCTGCACGGATGGCTCCAAGGCTATTGCCGATGTATATGCCGATCAGGTGATCGAAGGTGCCTGGGAGATCGAGGGGGATCGCCGTAATCTTGGCATTGATGCCTGCCGGTGCGAATGGATCCTGGAAGCCGACGCCGACGAATGGATTAACGAAGAGCTGGCAGCCGAGATCAAGGACACCATCAACGGTGCCGAACACGACATCTACGATCTGCCGGTGCGAAATTTTGTCGGCGGCGTCCATGTGGAGCATGGCTGGGGCGGCGGCTCCTTTGGCAAAAACAGCTATTTGGGATTGTACCGCAAGGGCGTCAAGCAATGGGGTTCTTCCCGGGTGCATCCGCATCTGACCGTTAACGGCGCGCGGGGCCCCGATCTTAAGAATCCTGTCCTCCACCATGTGGACCGCAATATTTCCGATATGCTCGGCCGCCTCGACTGGTACACGTCTGCGCGCGCCCGAGATTTGGTTGACGCCGGCGAGACCGGCGCTGGTCTTGGCACCATGTTCCGGAAATTCCTGTCGCGGTTCTGGAAAATCTACGTGGTGCGCGGCGGCTGGCGAGAAAAGCATATGGGTTTCATGATTGCCATCTGCGGCGCCCTTTACCCTTTGATCGCCCACATCAAGGCGGTGGAGGACGAAATGCCCCTAAGGCGCCGCGATCAGGACAACGGCGCGGCCGAGGAATAAAACACCGATTCCCATGGTTGCCGCTTGCGTCCAGACGCGGAACTGATCGTCGGATATCACGTTAACGATATGCCGCGCTCCCCAAACGCCGAGGAACGCCAGCGGTACGGCGGCGGCGAATACCCACAAAGGCAAATGCCCGGTGACATCGCCGGCGAGCCCCAAAAATGCTCCGAAATAAATTATCTTCAACAGATGCCCGGTGGTCTGGGTAAAGCCCTTGGTGGCAATGATCTGTTGTCGGGTCAGCCCGGAATTGACGTAGAACACATCCAGGATCGGCCCCGAAACACCGGCAGTCAGGAGGCACGCCGTGTTGACGATGCCGCAGGCCAGCGCGCCGCCGCGCCTGGTGACGCTAAGAGTATATTCCCTCGGCACCAGAAAATTCACGAACGGCAGCAACCCGAGAACGAGGAACAGCGCGATCTTGCCGGGCAGGAACGCAATCCAGGAAAAGGCCACCAGGCACAGCCCGGCGCCAATGAAATAGCCCTTCAGCAGAGTCCATTGGGTGTTCGCGCGGTACAGCCACCAGCGCGAAAAATTGGATGTGAACTGGGTTACCCCATGCAGCATCATGGCCACTGATACCGGCATCAGCCAGGCGAAGATACCCATCAGCAACGTACCGCCGCCAAGGCTAAGCACGCCGCTCAAGAACGACGTTCCCAGTACGCACACCAATAGAAATGCGATGATGCCGCCAGCCGCCATACTGTCATGGACCTCCGAAGCCGAAATGCTAATCTATGATACCGATGCAAAGGAAATCCACCATGCACATTCGCCTCATCGCCGCCCTTTTGCTGATTTTGGCTCTGCCCGCCGCTACTGCTGCCGAAACCATCACCGTCACCCTGATCGGCACCGGCGCCGGGCCGGGCGCCGGTGGGCGCGGCATGACCAATACGCGCAACCAGACCATCACGCTTATCGAGGCCGGGGGTTTGAGCCTTGTCTTTGATGCCGGGCGCGGTCTGGTGGCCGGGCTTGTAGGCGCCGGGATAAGCGTCATCGGGCGCGCCGACAAGGTTTTCCTCACCCATCTGCATTCCGACCATGTGACTGGATTGCCCGACCTGTTCGTCAACGGCGCCGCCCTTGGCCGCACCGGACCTTTGCGCCTTTGGGGGCCGCCCGGGACCGAAGCCATGGCGGCGCATCTAACAGAAGCCTTCGCCTGGGACATCAAATACCGCACCAACCGCCGCCGCAAAGGCCCTAGCTTCGATGCCAAGGACGCCGGGACCGGGCGCATATTCGAAGAGGCCGGCGTCACGGTCACCGCCTTCGCCGTCGATCACTGGCCGCCGCGTCTGGATGCGAGCGCAAGGGACGACTTTCCCGCCTACGGCTACCGCGTTGATTTCGGCGGTCGCTCGGTGACGCTTTCGGGCGACACCCGATTTTCCGAAAATGTCATCAAGTTCGCCAAGGGCACCGATCTGTTGATCCACGAGGTTTCCTTGACCGCAGGCCGGGGCCGCCGCTCCGCCCACCATACCTCACCGGAACAGGCCGGCGACGTGTTCCGCCGGGCAGCCCCTAAGCTCGCCGTTTACAGCCACATCGTGTTTGGGCGGCAGGGCGCTGATGCGTTGGTACGGCGCACCGGCTATGACGGCCCGCTGGTGGTCGGCCAAGACGGCATGCGTATTACGGTTGGCGAGTCGGTAAAGGTGGGGCCTCAGTAAATCGGCGGTTCCGGCGTGTCTCCGCCCGCGTGCAGGAAATCGAAATCGCAGCCTTCGTCGGCTTGCGTTACATGCTGGGCGAACAAGGACGTGTAGCCCCGCGTGTAGGCAAACGGGCGGGGTATCCAGGCGGCTTTTCGGGCCGCCATTTCTTCATCCGAGATATCCAGGTGGATGCGGCGTGCAGGAATATCCAACTCGATCATGTCGCCGTTCTGGACTAGGGCGAGCGGTCCGCCCACATGGGCTTCGGGGGCCACATGTAGGATACAGGTGCCGTAAGCCGTGCCGCTCATGCGGCAATCTGAAATGCGCACCATGTCGCGGACGCCTTTTTCCAACAGCTTCTTCGGGATCGGCAGCATGCCCCATTCGGGCATGCCCGGCGCACCAATGGGTCCGGCGTTTTTCAAGACCAGTACCGAGTTCTCATCCACCTCCAGATCGGGATCATCGATGCGCGCCGCGAGGTCGGGATAATCTTCGAACACCACGGCGGGCCCTTTATGTTTATGAAACTTGGGATCGGCGGCGGTTTGTTTGATGACGCAACCGGATGGCGCCAGGTTGCCGCGCAGGATGGCGGTGCCGCCTTCGTGGTAGAGCGGGTTGTCGGTGCCGCGAATGACGTCTTCGTCGTAAATCTCGGCGCCGTCGATGGCCTCACCCAGGCTTGAGCCGACCACGTTTTTTGCCGATAAATCGAGATGGTCGCGAAGCCGCACCATGAGAGCGCGAAGGCCGCCGGCGTAATAAAAATCCTCCATTAGATACTGGCCCGACGGCTTGATATTGCCGAGCACCGGCGTCGTCCGCGAGATCGCATCGAAGCGTTCCAGATCTAGGCTGATTCCGGCGCGCCCAGCTACGGCTATCAGATGGATCATGGCATTGGTGGAACCGCCCAAGGCCATATCGACCACCGTGGCGTTATCGAAGGAGGCCTTGGAGAGGATATCGGAGGGTTTTAAATCCTCCCACACCATATCCACGATGCGCCGCCCGGTCGCGGTCGCCATCAGCGCGTGGTGGGAATCCACCGCCGGGATCGATGACGCGCCGGGCAAGGTCATGCCCAGTGTCTCGGCGATCGACATCATGGTCGCTGCCGTCCCCATGACCATGCAGGTGCCGGCCGAGCGCGACAGGCCGCCGACCACGTTCTCCATCATCTCGTCGTCGATTAGCCCGGCCCGCCGGTCGGCCCAATAGCGCAGCACATCGGTGCCGCTGCCCAAAGTCTCGCCGGCGAAAAAGCCGCGCAACATGGGCCCTGCGGGCATATATATGGCGGGCAAATCCATGGTTAGGGCGGCCATCAAGAGCGCCGGCGTGGTCTTGTCGCAGCCGCCCATCAGGACAACGCCATCGATGGGATGACAGCGGATCAGCTCTTCGGCTTCCATGGCGAGAAAGTTGCGGTACATCATGGTCGACGGCTTGACCATGATCTCGCCCAAGGACATGGCCGGCAATTCGATGGGAAAGCCGCCCGTTTCCCAGACGCCGCGCTTGATCTCCTCCACCCGCTGCTTGAAGTGAGAATGGCAGGTGTTCATGTCTGACCAAGTGTTGAGGATGCCGATCTTCGGCTTGCCCGAGAAGTCTTCGTTGGAGAACCCCATTTGGCGCGAGCGCGCCCGGTGGCTGATGCCGCGCATATCATTGGGCCCGTACCAGCGCTGGCTACGAAGATCGTCGGGGGATTTTTTACGGGTGGTCATCCGGATATCATTCCTGCAATTCATTGTTGATGGCCTCGACAAGCTTCGCCACCTCAAACGGCTTGGTTAGATAGGCCTTGAAGCCAGCGGCCATGCCTCTCTCGTAGTCGTCTTTCATGACAGCAGCACTAACCGCAATGACGGGAATATCTTTGGTGTTCCCAATTGCACCAAGGGCATTCATCGCCTCGATGCCGTCCATACTGGGCAAATTGACATCCATTAAAATCAAGTCGGGAAGCAATTCCATGGCCATCGTCACCCCTACTTCGGCTGTGCGCGCCGAGAACAGGGTCATGCCATCCAATTCGTCGATGATATTTTCCATCAATTCCAGGTTTGCCAAATTGTCCTCAATGTAAAGGATTTTGGCCTCATTTGGTAATCGCTGGTGCTGCCCGCCTGCGGCCTGATCATTTGCACTGCTCTTTGTTTCGTTAGCTATTCCATCGTAAATCGGAAATTCGACCCAGAATGTGCTGCCAACTCCCAGTTCGCTTTCAAATCCGACCTTCCCTCCCATCGCTTCGGCCAGCTGCTTGGTAATGGTTAAACCGATTCCGGTTCCTTTTATTTCTCCTGATTCCTTTCCAAGGCGTTTGAACGGCGAAAACAAATCGCCCTGCCTGTCCGGCGCGATGCCGTCGCCGCTATCCGTCACGGACACGCGGACCAAATTGTTCGGCAGGTTGGTGCAGGCAAACCTAATGTTTCCGGCCTCGCGGTTATATTTGATGGCATTGGATAGCAAATTGAGGAGAATTTGTTTGAAGCGAACATAATCGGCTTCAATGGTGCTGTCCGATTCCAAATTGCTCTCAATATTCAGACCTCGCCCGGCCGCCTCGGTATCAATCAGGGTCAAGCAATCTTGGCAGGCTTCCTTAACCGAAATTTTTTCGAGCGCCAACGGTAACTGTCCGGCCTCGATCGCAGACAGGTCCAGCACTTGTCCGACCAGATCGAGAAGATGTTTCCCTCCATTGAGGATTTGCTCAACATAGCCTTTCTGTTTTTCCGCTTTCGGCCCATCGGCAATGATTCCCAACAGCTGGCCAAATCCGAGGATCGTGTTCAGCGGCGTGCGCAATTCATGGCTCATCGAAGATAGAAATTGCGATTTGGCTTGATTGGCCTTGTCGGCTTCGGCGATCGCAATCCTCAATGCGGCCACAGTAGCCTCGTGGTCTTTGATCTCTTTGGTCAAATCACGGGTACGTTCGGCAACTTGATTTTCCAGATTCAGCTTGTGATTTTCCAGATCGGTGACCGAACGAATGAGGGCTCTGTTAAGTCCAACAGTCGCGGCGACCACACCACTGCCTAGCAAAATGAACCCAGCTAAGATCAATGCCCAAGTCTGAATTTGAGTGCTGGCCAAATTTAAGTCTAAGGGTAGGCGCAGTAGGTTGGCCGAAAATGCAAACCCCATGGCGGCAATGAACAGGACTCCAAGGAAAATGGCGATGAGCCCCCCGCGCGCACCAAATAAAACAGAGGCAAGCACAGCGGCCGCAAGGAGGGCAGGATATCCAGCGCCAATGAGGCCAAAATTTATAAATCCGCCCAAAGCCAACAAATAGATGGCTCCTAAAATGACGATGCCGCGCATTCGAAATAGGATGCGGCTACGAAATATTGTTATAAACCAAATGAATCCGGCTATGGCAGCGTGCAAAACCATGACCGGCTGCCACCCAATCGCCTGTATGCGCCATAAGCTGGCAGCCAACCCGGGTATGGCGAAAATTGCAAAAGCGATCAGAATGCCATTGGCAATCCTGCTCTGAATTTCCGTCATAGAAGTTTGTCTATCTACGCCGGTCGTCAATTAAAGCGCCTCCTGCTTATAGAGGTACATCAGGCCGATTTGGCCTTTGTTCGCGTCGCCATTGGCGCCCAGCATGCGGTATAGCTCGGTCACCAAGGCGGTCACCGGCATCGGCGAGGTGGTCGCCTTGGCCATGTCGCAGGCGTTGTTCATGTCCTTGATCATGTTGCCGGGCGCCGATTCCCAATATTCGGCGTTGATCATGCGCTTGCCATGATCCTGCAGCACGGTGGAATCAGCCCAGCCACCGGCAAGCGCCTCGGGCATCTTTTGGCAATCGACCCCATAGGTCTTAGCAAAGCCCAGGGTCTCGGCGAGCACGGCGATCTCGGCGCCGATGATCGCTTGGTTGACGATCTTGGTGGCCTGGCCGGTGCCTACCGGGCCCATATGGGTGACCCGCTGGGAAGTGGCCTCGCCCACCGGGCGCATCCGCTCAATGTCTGCTTCCTCGCCGCCGGCCATGATCACCAGCGTGCCGCCCGCCGCGCCGTGCTTGCCGCCCGACACCGGCGCGTCCACCCAGGCCGCGCCGCATGCCTCCTTCAGCCGGGCCGCGAAATCCCGCGTGGCGTCAGGATTGATGGACGAATGATCGACCAGCAATAAATCGGCGCCGGCACCCTCGGCGATGCCGTCCGCACCGAACACAAGCTCTTCCACGGCGCCCGTGTCGGTAACGCAGAGGAACAGAATGTCGCAAATTTCGGCGAGGGCTTTGGGTGAGGCCGCCAATACGGCGCCAGCATCGATGGCGTCTTTCAATTTATCCGGGGTGCGTCCCCAGACACCGAGCGTGTGGCCGCCTTTCAATAGATTGAGCGCCATCGGCATACCCATGGTGCCAAGCCCGATAAACCCAATCGTTGCGCCTGAATTGTCGTCCGGCATTTTCGCCTCCCGTAATATCTTGTAGGTGTAAATCATTGCCGGAAGACGGTGCTCCTGGCAACGCTTGAGTTTACAATTCTCCATATCCTCGGTGAAATCTCCGCGATCCGGCGCGGTGGCTATTGCCCGGAATGAGCGGCGTTGCTATCAGTGGTCGATGTTTTTCACCTTATCTAAAATCCTTTGGTTCCTCGCCGATCCGGGCAACCTGTTTATTATTGCTCTGAGTATCGGCGTTTTGCTGCTTTGGGCCGGCAAGGGGCGGGCCGGGCGCGGGCTGGTTTCGCTGGCCTTGATGGGTGGGCTGTTGGTGGCCGTGTTTCCTATCGGCAAGGTCATGACCGGGGTGCTCGAAAACCGCTTTCAGACGCCTGATCCCAAGCCGGATAAAATCACCGGAATCATCGTGCTCGGCGGCGTCCTCAATCAGTTCATCGCCAAGAAGCGCGGCGCCTCGGCGCCCCGAATTGCGACTGGACGGTTTTCCGAATTTATCCGGCTTGCAGGGCTTTATCCTGATGCCAAGCTGGTTTTTACCGGCGGCTCGGGCTCATTAAGCAACCCAGATATCAAGGAAGCTGAGTTTGCGGCGCCGCTGCTCGAATCCTGGGGGCTGGATATCGGGCGCGTGACCTTCGAGGCGGACAGCCGCAACACCTTTGAGAACGCTATATTCTCCAAAGCCCTGGTAAAGCCGAGCCCGGATGACAAATGGATACTCATCACTTCGGCGTTTCATATGCCGCGCGCCATGGGCGTGTTCCGGGCCGCCGGCTGGAACGTGTTGCCGGCGCCGGTCGAATATGTGACCACCGGCGAAGAACGCTTATTCGCGCTGCAGTTCAGTTTTCGCACCGGCATTAACGCATTTTCTCGGGCCGTTCACGAATGGTTAGGATTATCCTTCTATTGGCTTACAGGGCGAACCGATACCCTTATCCCGGCGCCAGCCGGCCAAGACTAGGCGGGCTACCCGCCAATATGGTGGAATTAATGAAACGATCTCTATTTGCCATTTTGATATTCGCCCTGCTGGCGATGGTGCCGGCGTCCGGCCATGCTGCGGAGGCCGACTTCGCCACATGGCTAAAAGCCTTGCGCGCCGAAGCATTGGCCAAAGGCATAAACGCCAATACCCTGGACCGCGCTCTGGTAGGGCTCACGCCGATCAAACGGGTGATCGAACTGGACCGCCGCCAGCCGGAATTCACCCTTACCTTCGATCAATACATAAACCGCGTGGTGCCGGCGCGCCGGGTCCGAAAGGGTCAGGCCAAACTCGCCGAGCACCGAAAATTGTTGACCGAGATCGGCAAGAAATATGGCGTTCAGCCCCGTTTCATCGTTGCTTTGTGGGGCATCGAAACCGATTTCGGGCGCATCGATGGCGGCTTTTCGGTGATCCGTGCGCTGGCCACTTTGGCCCATGACGGGCGGCGCAGCCGTTTCTTCCGGGGCCAGTTAATCCGCGCGCTGCGTATCATCGATCAAGGCCATATCACAGCGGAGAAAATGAAAGGCTCCTGGGCCGGCGCCATGGGCCAGTTTCAATTTATGCCGTCCAGCTTTGAAGCCTACGCCGTCGATTACGATGGCGACGGGCGCCGCAATATCTGGCGCGATCAGGCCGACGCGTTTGCCTCGGCGGCCAACTATCTGGCCAAATCGGGCTGGCGGGCAGACCAGACCTGGGGCCGCGCGGTCAAGATTCCGGCCGGGTTCGATGCCGCCGCCATCGGACTTAAAATCAAAAAACCCATGAGCGAATGGCGCCGCCTCGGCGTGACCCGCAAAGACGGTTCTGCCTTGCCGAAGCGGGAATTACCGGCGTCGCTGGTGCGCGCCGGCAAGGCAGCCGATGGGCCGGTCTTTCTGGTCTACAACAATTACCGGGTGACGCTAAAATGGAATCGGTCTACATTTTTCGCGGTCGCAGTGGGCACCCTGGCAGAACGTATTAACGGTCGCTGAACATTTCATAACATTATGATATCAAACAATAAAACTCGTTCTATCTTTAGAGGGTATATCTTGAAAAAACCCACCATAGCTGCCTTCGGATTACTGTTTCTTGTGGGCGCCTGCTCGGAAACCCAGCTTCTGTTGCACACCGCCAAGCGTATGCAGAAGGGCCAGTCCACCTCCGGCGGCAGCAACGGAGCCTACAAGGTCGGCAACCCCTATAAGATTGCTGGCGTCTGGTATTATCCAAAAGTCGACTATGGCTATAACGAAAGCGGCATCGCATCTTGGTATGGGCCCGGCTTTCACGGCAAGCTGACCGCCAATGGCGGGATCTATGATCAAAACGCCCTGACCGCCGCTCACAAGACCTTACCGATGCCCTCCCTGGTGCGCGTCACCAATTTGGAAAACGGGCGTTCGCTGCGTCTTACCGTCAACGACCGCGGCCCCTATGTGAACGGCCGCATCATCGATGTATCGCGCCGCGCCGCGCAATTGCTCGGGCTTCACCAAAAGGGCACCGCTAAGGTACGGGTGCAGATCATGGCCGCCGAAAGCCGGGCCCTGGCCCTTGGCGGCGGCCGCAGCGACACCGTTGTGGCCAGCGCCGATACGCCCATCCGAACCGATATCGATGTGTCCAAGCCAGGGGTTTCCAGTGAAATTCTGGCGCCGCCGGAGGGCGCCAATGCTGCGCCCCTGCAATCCAAAAATTTTGGACCGTCCGGTGATCGCCCGCCCGACCGGGTGGTTGACGCTCCGGATCAGCCGGATGGCACGCTGACCATAAAACCGGTAGAGCCCACTGATGTCTATGTGCAGGCCGGCGCCTTTGGCGAATACGCCAACGCCTTCAAGGTCTCGACCCGGCTGCATGCAGTGCGAGGGGTCAAGATAACTTCGGCGCTGGTCGATGGGCGTGAATATTTCCGCGTGCGCGCCGGGCCGATCAAGGAAATCGGCGTTGCCGACCGCATCTTGGAAGATATGATTCGCACAGGATTTCCCGGCGCTCGTATCATCGTCGATTAAATCGCCGTCCAGGCGTGGTCTTGGCGGCCACGCGGCCATGATTTTGCCGCCTTTGCCGACTAATCCATTGAAACAGTCAATCCAGAGGCGCAAAATCGCCGGAACGGAGCCGAAGTGCGGCCCGGGGGAGAGCGGGGACTATGCGGAACCATAAACGAAATTTATTTGCCGTCTTTGGCTTGGTGGCTTCCCTGGCGCTGGCGGCTCCTGGCATGGCCATTGAATTATCCGCCAGCCAGGCAATCCTGATCGATTTTCAGACCGGTGAGGTTCTGTTCGAAAAGGATGCCGATCTAGCGATGACGCCGTCTTCGATGAGCAAGATCATGACCGTCTACAAGATATTCGAGCGCCTGAAGGACGGGCGTTTGCAACTGACGGACAGCTTTGCGGTTTCGGAAAAAGCTTGGCGCAAAAAGGGCTCCAAGATGTTCGTCGCCGTTAATTCCCGAGTCAAGGTGGAAGATCTGATCCGCGGCATCGTGGTGCAGTCGGGCAACGATGCCTCGATCGTCGTTGCCGAGGGGCTGGCCGGCTCCGAAGACGCCTTCGCTGCCGAGCTGAACGAGACGGCGCGCGAATTGGGCATGGGCAATTCCAATTTCGTCAATGCCAGCGGCTGGCCTGATGCCGATCACCGGACAACGGCCCGCGATCTGGCCAAGCTGGCCTTGGCGACGATCCGCAATTTTCCCGACTATTACCATTACTATTCGGAACAATCCTTCAGCTATAACGGCATCAAACAGGGCAACCGCAATCCGCTGATCTACCGGGACGTGGGCGCCGATGGCCTCAAGACTGGGCATACCGAGGCCGGCGGGTTCGGGCTGACGGCATCGGCAATTCGCGGCGGGCGGCGTTTGGTGGCTGTGCTCAACGGCATGCCCACCAAAAAAGCGCGTGGCCGGGATGCGGAGCGCCTCATGGATTGGGGCTTTCGCGAATTCAACAATTACACCTTGTTCGAAAAGGGCGCCAAGGTATCGACGGCGCCAGTCTGGATGGGCGCCGCGGGCAGCGTGGCACTGGTGCTGCCTGATAGCCTGACCCTGTCTCTGCCGGTCAAGGCGCGGCGCAAGATGGTCGTCAAAGTGGCGATGAATTCACCTGTGCCGGCACCGGTCAAAAAGGGCGATCAGCTGGCGCGGCTTAAAATCGAAATGCCGGGCCGGGCACCGATGGAATTCCCGCTGCTGGCCGGCGAAGATGTGGAGCGCCTTGGCGCTATTTCCCGCCTCGCCGCCGCGTTGCGCTTTATCCTGTTTGGCGAAGCGGGCTAGTGTTCATCACCTTCGAAGGCGGGGAGGGTAGCGGCAAATCCACCCAACTTCGATTGCTCGTGGACTATCTGCAAAGCGTTGGTATCGATGCGCTCGCCACCCGTGAACCCGGCGGGGCTCCGGGCGCCGAAGAAATTAGGCGGCTGCTGGTCGAGGGCGAGCCCGGCCGTTGGGACCCGTTGAGCGAAACCCTGCTGCACATGGCCGCTCGGCGCGATCATCTGGTGCGCGTAGTCCGCCCGGCGCTAGCCGCCGGCACCTGGGTTTTGAGCGACCGCTTCGCTGATTCCACCATTGCCTATCAGGGCCACGGCCATGGCGTCGATCGGGGCGTGATCGACAGCCTCTACAGGATAGTGGCGGGTGATCTAAAACCGGACCTGACGTTAATATTGGACATCGATTTGGATACCGGCCTTGGCCGCGCCGCCGGCCGGGACGCCGGCGAGGACCGCTATGAAAACATGGACCGGGCCTTCCACGAACGCCTGCGCCAGGGCTTTGTCGCTATCGCCGAGGCCGAACCTGGGCGCTGCAAGCTGATCGACGCGGCCGGCACCATCGAAGATGTTCAGGCGCGCATCATGGCCGCCGCCAAGGCACAGTTTTCGGATCATCTGTCATGAGCCCCGCAGCGCCGGACGATGAGGGCGACCCCTTTGCGCCGATCCGCAATAGTGAGCTAATTGGCCAGGACAAGGCCGAGCAGACATTCCTGGATGCCTTTAATTCGGGGCGTTTGCCCCACGCTTGGTTGCTGAGCGGGCCCAAGGGAGTAGGCAAGGCGACACTGGCCCACCGCATCACCCGATTTCTTCTGGTGCATGGCAATGCGGGCGGCGGCGATGAAGGGCCAGGCCTGTTTGGCGATGATCTGCCTGCCACCGTCCCGGACAGCCTGACGACCGATCTTGATGACCTTGTCTGCAAGCGCCTCATCGCCGGTGGTCATACGGATTTTCTGTGTATCGAGCGCGCCGTCAACGAAGACACCGGCGCCCGGAAGCGCGATATTTCCATCGATCAGGTGCGCGCCATCGGCAACCTGTTCTCGCTAACGCCGGGCGAGGGAGGCTGGCGGGTGGTGGTGATCGATTCGGTCGATGATTTGAACGACAACGGCGCTAACGCGGTCCTCAAAATGCTGGAGGAGCCGCCATCGCGGACGGTAATTTTGCTGGTCAGCCACAATCCCGGGCGGTTGCTGCCGACCATCCATTCTCGCTGCCGGCATCTGTCGCTGCCGCCGCTGGATGGCCCATCCGTGGAGGCGCTCCTGGCTGCCCAGGCACCGGAGCGCGGGCTCGATCTCGGGCCCGAGGAGCATGCGCTTTTGATGCAGTTGGCGGGCGGCAGTATCGGCCGCGCTTTCACCCTTGCGGATGACGGCGGGCTCGATCTCTACCGGGATATGACAGCGATCTTAGAGACCCTGCCCAACCTCGATATCGGAATGCTGCATAAGCTCGGCGATCTGGTGGCCCGCGACCGGGGCGGCGATCGCTTTCGTACTCTGGCCGAACTGATCGATTGGAGTTTGGTTGACCGAATCCGGGGGGGATTGTCCTCTAGCGCCCTTGAAGGATGGTTCCGGGTGTGGGAGAAAGCCAACCGATTGTTCCGCGAGGCCGAGGGCCTTAGTCTGGACCGCAAACAGGTGGTTCTGGAAGTTTTCTTGTCTATTGAGGAGGCCGCGCGCGGCTAATACCATAACGTCAACCGGAGCCGCCCAATTGCCTGATAAAACACCCTATTTCATCACCACGGCCATATCTTATGTGAACGGCCCGCCGCATCTGGGCCATGCCTATGAGGCTATTTCCACCGATGTGATGGCCCGCTTCAAGCGCCTCGACGGCTTTGATGTTATCTTCTTAACCGGCACTGACGAGCACGGCCAGAAGGTAGAGAAATCGGCCATCAAGGCGGGCAAGGAGCCGCAAGCGTTCTGCGACGAAATCGCCGCCACCTTCCAAGAAATGGCGGTGCTGTTGAACATCTCCAACGATGATTTCATCCGCACCACCGAACCCCGCCATTATGCCGCCAGCCAGGCTATCTGGACGCGGCTGAAAGACGCCGGCGATATCTATCTCGGCAATTATGCGGGCTGGTACAGCGTCCGCGACGAAGCCTATTTCGACGAGGGCGAGCTGACCGATGATCCGGATAACAAAGGCGGCAAGATCGCACCATCGGGGGCAACCGTGGAATGGGTCGAAGAGCCCAGCTATTTCTTTAAATTATCGGAATATACCCAGAGGCTGCTGGATCTTTATGATGCACAGCCCGATTTCGTCATGCCGGCGACGCGCAAGAACGAGGTGGTCGCCTTTGTCTCGCAAGGCCTCCGGGATCTGTCGATCTCGCGCACCACGTTCAAATGGGGCGTGCCGGTACCAGGCGATCCCGATCACATCATGTATGTATGGCTGGATGCGCTGACCAATTATATCACCGCGCTGGGATTTCCCGAAGCCGGCATCGAGGGCCGCGGCGATGCGTTCGAGACCCACTGGCCCGCCGATCTGCACGTCATTGGCAAAGATATCGTCCGCTTCCACGCGGTCTATTGGCCGGCCTTTTTGATGAGCGCTGGAATTGCCGTGCCGAAGCGTGTGTTTGGCCATGGCTTTTTGAATATCCAGGGCGAGAAGATGTCGAAAAGCCTTGGCAATGTATTGTCGCCGGGGGACATGGTGGCCGAGTTTGGCCTCGATCCCATGCGCTATTTTTTGATGCGCGAAGTGCCCTATGGCCAGGACGGCTCGTTTTCGCGCGAAGGCATCATCCAGCGGATCAATTCCGATCTGGCCAACGATTTCGGCAATCTGGCGCAGCGGGTCTTGTCGATGATCAACAAGAACTGCGACGGACAAGTGCCGGAGCCTGGTGATTTTAGCGCCGAAGACGATGCGCTTCTGGCCGGCGTCACCAATCTGCTGGCGGAAATGCGCGATGCGTTTGATGTGCAGGCCTTTCACATCGCGCTCGAAAAAATGTGGTTTCATATTCGCGCCGCCAACGCCTATATCGATCATCAGGCTCCCTGGACATTGCGCAAGGAAGACCCGGCGCGCATGGCCACCGTGCTCTATGCGTTGGGTGAGGTGATCCGGCGCCTAGGGATTTTGGCGCAACCCTTCATGCCTGGCTCGGCGGCCAAGATGCTAGACCAGTTGGCGGTGCCCGAAGATGGGCGCGGCTTTGCCTCCTTGGCCGATGACATACGCTGGCCGGCTGGCACGGAATTGCCCAAGCCCGAAGGCGTCTTCCCCCGCCATGTAGAGGAAGAAGCGGCGGCGGAGTAGACGGGGGCGGAACGCCTGAATGTTCTCGGGCGCCGCGATTGAATTTTTACCTGGAAAAAATCGTCTAAGACACTACATTTAAAGGGTATTATGGCTGAAAGCGGGCGCGGACACAGGCAATGGCTTTTCTCGAACCAGTTGATTTTGGAAATTTCAACCTGCAGTCCATTGTCCAGCGGTCTAGCCAGGCCACGCGCGATGCCTTAATACGGCAAAGACAGCCGACCCCCAGGCCCGCCGACTTCTCTATTCCCATCCTCGACCGGGTCGGCGACGCCGAGACCGTAACCATCCGTAATTTTGACCGGGACGGCCGCCCGACCGAAATGACCGCCGAATTCGTTAAGGTGCGGGCCGATATCGTGCATGTGGAAATCCGCGATGAAGGCCTCAGCCTGGACGGCAAGGCGAATTTTGATGTCCATTTTTTCCAAAGCGGGGCAATCCGCGGCTACGATACCGTGGGTAATGGTCAGATAACTTCGGTCTCCGCGCCGAACGTCCTGTTTGCAAAAAGCGGCGTCAATGTACAGCTGACATTTGATGATAGGCAGATAAGCTCCCTCGATTTCAGCTCTATAAGTTTGCCGGCACAGTATATCGAATTGCTGCAGGGAACCGGCAGCGGCATCGTCGGCGACCAACCCCTCGAATTCGGCAGCGGCGATATTGTCGGCACCGATAACGACGACACGCTAACGGGGACTGCGTCGGTCGATACGCTGTATGGTTTGGCGGGCGACGACACGATCACCGGGTTGGCCGAAAATGATACAATCCGGGGCGGCTCCGGCAGCGACACCATCGATGGCGGCGGCGGCAACGATACGATATATGGCGGCATTGATGTGACCGGTGACGTTCTCACCGGCGGCGCCGGCGATGACACGATCGACGGCGGCGCCGGCGATGACACGCTGATCGGCGGCACTGGCGCCGATACCCTGATCGGTGGCTCAGGTACCGACACGGCGGATTACTCCAGCGATGCCGCGGCCGTCACCGTCAATCTCAGCACCAGTTCGGCGACCGACGGCAACGGTGATGCCGACACGCTTTCCGAAATTGAAAATGCCATCGGTTCCAGCTCCAACGACAGTCTCACCGGCGATGCTTCCGCCAACACCTTGGACGGCGGCGCCGGCAATGACACGATTGATGGCGGTGCCGGTAATGACACATTGGTTGGCGGCACTGGCACGGATACGCTAACTGGCGGCTCCGGTACCGACACGGTTGATTACTCCAGCGATGCGGCGGCGGTGACGGTTAACCTCAGCACGAACTCTGCCACGGATGGCAATGGCGATGCGGATACCTTGTCGGGAATTGAGAACGCTACCGGGTCCAGTTCCAACGACAGCCTTACTGGTGATGCTTCCGCCAACACCCTGGACGGCGGCGCCGGTAATGACACGCTGGTCGGCGGTAACGGCGCTGATACCCTGACTGGTGGCACTGGCACCGATACGGTTGATTACTCCAGCGATGCGGCAGCCGTTACCGTTAATCTCAGCACCAACTCCGCCACCGACGGAAACGGTGATGCGGATACACTTTCAGGGATAGAGAATGTTACCGGTTCCAGCTCCAATGACAGCATCACCGGTGATGCGTCAGCCAACATTCTAGACGGCGGTGTTGGCAACGATACATTGGCTGGCGGCAATGGCGCCGATACGCTGACCGGCGGCACCGGCACGGACACGGTTGATTATTCAAGTGACGCTGCGGCGGTGACTGTTAATCTCAGCACCAATTCCGCCACAGATGGCAACGGCGATGCGGATACGCTTTCAAGCATCGAGAACGCCACCGGTTCGAGTTCCAATGACAGCATCACTGGTGATGCCTCCGCCAACACACTGGATGGCGGTGCTGGCAACGACACGCTGGTCGGCGGCAACGGTGCCGATACGCTAACCGGCGGCACCGGTACGGACACAGTTGATTATTCCAGTGATGCCGCCGCCGTCACCGTCAATCTCAGCACCAACTCTGCGACCGACGGAAACGGTGATGCAGACACCTTGTCGGGGATAGAGAACGTCACCGGCTCCAGCTCCAATGACAGCATTACCGGAGATGCTTCTGCCAATATATTGGACGGCGGTGCTGGCAATGACACATTGGTCGGCGGTAACGGCGCCGATACGCTGACCGGCGGTACTGGCACGGACACGGTTGATTATTCCAGTGATGCGGCAGCGGTGACGGTTAACCTCAGCACCAACTCGGCGACTGACGGTAACGGCGATGCCGACACACTTTCGGGAATTGAGAACGTCACCGGTTCTAGTTCCAATGACAGCCTTACTGGTGATGCTTCCGCCAACACCCTGATCGGCGGGGCTGGCAATGACGCGATTGATGGCGGCACCGGCGATGATACGTTGATCGGCGGTACTGGCACCGATTCTCTGACTGGCGGCACCGGCACCGATACGGCTGACTATTCCAGCGACGCGGCGGCGGTGACGGTTAATCTCAGCACCAACTCTGCGACCGACGGAAACGGTGATGCGGACACCTTGTCGGGGATTGAGAACGTCACCGGCTCCAGTTCGAATGACAGCATTACCGGTGATGCCTCCGCCAACACGCTAGACGGCGGAGCCGGCAACGACACGCTGGTTGGCGGTAACGGTGCCGATACGCTGACTGGCGGCACCGGCACCGATACGGTTGATTACTCCAGCGACGCGGCGGCAGTGACTGTCAATCTCAGCACGAACTCTGCCACGGATGGCAACGGCGATGCGGATACGCTTTCCGGTATCGAGAACGTCACTGGTTCCAGTTCTAATGACAGCCTCACCGGTGATGCCTCCGCCAACATCTTGGATGGCGGCGCCGGCAACGACACCCTGGTCGGTGGCAACGGTGCCGATACGCTGACTGGCGGCACCGGCACGGACACGGTCGATTATTCCAGCGATGTGGCGGCGGTGACGGTTAATCTCAGCACCAACTCGGCGACTGACGGTAACGGCGATGCCGACACACTTTCGGGAATTGAGAACGTCACCGGTTCCAGCTCCAATGACAGCATTACCGGAGATGCTTCTGCCAATATATTAGACGGCGGTGCTGGCAACGACACGCTGGTCGGCGGCAACGGCGCCGATACGCTGACTGGTGGCACTGGCACCGATACGGTTGATTACTCCAGCGACGCGGCGGCAGTGACGGTTAACCTCAGCACGAACTCTGCCACGGATGGAAATGGCGATGCGGATACATTGTCGGGGATCGAGAACGCTACCGGTTCGAGTTCCAATGACAGCCTCACTGGCGATGCCTCAGCGAATACTTTGGACGGCGGTGCTGGCAACGATACATTGGTCGGCGGTAACGGTGCCGATACGCTGACCGGTGGCACCGGGACCGATACAGTGGATTATTCGAGTGATGCGGCCGCCGTCACCGTTAATCTCAGCACCAACTCTGCGACCGACGGAAACGGTGATGCGGATACGCTTTCCGGTATCGAGAACGTCACTGGTTCCAGTTCGAATGACAGCATTACTGGTGATGCCTCAGCCAACACCCTGGACGGCGGTGCCGGTAATGACACATTGGTCGGCGGCAACGGCGCCGATACGCTGACTGGTGGCACTGGCACGGACACGGTCGATTATTCCAGCGATGCGGCGGCGGTGACGGTTAATCTCAGCACCAACTCGGCGACTGACGGTAACGGCGATG
>Ga0209558_1000797_pt1 | contig 25305 bp, 45 predicted proteins | sample SaaInlV_150m_DNA_3_FD_184674 | JGI IMG/M metagenome (GOLD analysis project Ga0209558, IMG submission 184674) | Marine microbial communities from expanding oxygen minimum zones in the Saanich Inlet - Saanich Inlet SI074_LV_120m_DNA (SPAdes) (version 2) | ecosystem: Environmental > Aquatic >...
ATCCTGACATAAAAAAGTATAAGAGTTACTGGTATATAAAATTTAAGTTCTGCGTACCATTGAATCTAATCCACCGAAAAGTGAACCAAAGCCTTTGCCTACGCCTGAAATTACACCGTTACATCCTTTTACAGAGTCAACGCACATTGCAGTAAAGTCTCCTAATCCCATGACTTGTATTAAACTACCTTCTATTTAAAATTACTTTTTTACCTTTAAAGCATGTTTATGTGTTAACGGAACCCAGGTTTTGCATTTCTTGCAGTATTTCACTCGTTTTTCTCCGCCTTGTGCTGCTGTAGCACCAAACATCATATTCATGCCCATTCCAAGTACGCCAAGACCGACTCCTAATCCTATCAATCCACCTGCTTCCCCCATATCCATACAGGGTTATTGTTCTTGGTGGTATTTAAAATTTTAAATATAAGTAATACATTTCATAGTATATGCCTTCAATGACTAAAATAAAGGGTGGATACAAAGTCTATAACAAGGAGACTGGAAAGTCAAAATTTGTTAAATATAAGAAACAGGCTGAGGACATGGTAAAGAAAGGATATTCAAAGTCAAAAAAAAGTTATAAAAAAAATAAAGGTGTGACTGCCAAAGACATATCTTTTGACTACGGTGGACAACTTTTTAAGGCAGAGAACTGGGTTAACTAACCACACTGATTATTATATTGTTCTTTTAAGTCATTTATTTGTGTTGGTGTGAACGGTGTGCCGAATGGATAATTGCCTTCAGTAACTTCATTCGACATGAACATTTCCAATTCTTCACATGACATTCCCTCAAAAAAATCTATACTGCCAAACGAAATCATCACTGATATCAATGTGATTGACACTGAGATGACTGTTAATGAAAGTTTTACTTCCTTTGTTACCATTTTGGCTGTTCCTTTGTAATGGAATCTCCATCATACCATCCGTGATGGTTGAGCCTGTGTTCTCTCATATGTGTCTCGTCCTTGAGGATTGTTCCGCAGAGTTTACACTGGACGGTCAAATCTGTATCTCCACCACCTTATCTTGAATATAATAAAGTCTATGAGTGGGATGATGCCAGTTTGAAAAATCATTTGACTTTATGCACCTTCAGTTCCTCTTCCTCTGGTTCCTGTGGTGGATGTGCCTCTGGCTTTTCTGTCATGCAGATGTCCTTGTAGTCACAGTATACAACCTTCTTTTTGTTCTTCTGGTTGCATAACCAGCACGGATTAGCAGTCGCATCCCCAGACTGAAGTTCCTTTAGGATGTCACGCATCTTTGTCTTGGTTTCTTCGATTGGTGTGAGGTCGAATGCAATCGGTGTTGCTGCCATGTCTGATTTTTTGTCAAGATATAAAAGACACCCATATTCTGCATCAATTCCCAAAGTTGCTTTCAATAAAACCCTATAGATATCAAGTTGTAGTCTGTAACTTGGATCTGGTGATGTCTTCTTGAACCATCCTCCACCGCTGTATGTTTTTTTGTCAGCGATACACCACTCACCATTCCCTAACGGAACCAGGTCGTCAAGTGTTCCTGTAATGACAGAGCCAAGTTCGTCAAGAGGTCTTGACTGTACTTCCTGGGCAGTTAGGCCCATCTCTGTCTCTATGTTGTAACACATCTGCACCTCGTTTAATTTTGCCAAAGGTAATGCTTCGTGTATGACATGACCGAGCCAAAAAATCTTGGCTTTGCTTGGATCAAACTTGCTTGGATGTGTTTTTGAGTATTGTGTTTTTCTCAAACATTCACTTACAAAGTCTGATACGTGCCAAGTGTTTAATCGTTTATGATTACTTCCCCATAAATAATTTCTTTGTGATTCCTCCATAATGTTGAGGATACTGTTTTGTATTGATTCTAAATTATCCATAACGTATTACCAAAACTCCTGATATATAAAGTTAAGCATTCATTTTTCATTTGAGCTGTCATGTAAGCTTGCAACCAGATCTGCAATCCATTTCAAATATCTCCATTGTGCTGAATCCTCTTTTTTTATTTCTGTCGGCTCTGAAGTTATGATTGTCTGATAGTCTGAAAGGTCTGTCTTACACTTGTTTAGAACATGAAGTATTGCATCCTCTATGGCCTGTAGGTCTGGACCCACTGTTACCTTGCTACATTTGTCGTCAACAAATATATTTTTCCATTCAGTTCTTTCCATTGTTGAACTGTCATAAGATGCCGACTTGTTCTTTCTTCCAGTGTCCTCCAGTATTACAAAGTCCTTTGCCTGGACTGTTATGTTGACACCTCTGTCAAAAAGATCTATATCTGCATCGACACTAACCACCCTGGTCTTTGTCATCTGTTCATAGTATTGCCAATGTTCTTGCAGCGGTGACGGAAGTCTTTTTACGTCGTATCCTACCTCTACAAATGCACCTGAAATTACTGGCAATGTGTTGTCAAACAATGGAATCATTTCACGATAGGTTGGACACTTTGTCTGTAATTCATATTTTATAAGGGTCTGACATGTCTTGGAAAGATTAACATTAATAAATTGATAGTCCCTGAATATAAGATTGAGTTTTGTTCTTGCTTCTGCAAGTTTTTTAAGCAAGTCATCTAATTCATCATTCAGTTCAACCTCTCTGTTCTTGTTTTCAAACCATTCTTCATAACCTAGATCATACGCTGCCAATGACCTGTTATATTCCTTTTCTGCTGCAGAGAACAATCTTACCTGTATCTTATAGTCCAAGAATGCTGCATCCTGTTCAAGTCTGTCATCGTTCGTGCGAATTGTCATATCCTGTGCGTGTCTATATGTGGTCTTTGCCTTTTCCATGTCTTCCTCTGCTTCCTCAAATACACTTTCTGCTGTGAATAAATCGTTGTCAAGATTCTGTTCGTCTATGTTCCATGACTGTAGTTCGCGTTCAACTTCAACAAGTTCAAGTTCGGTTGTATCGAGATCAAGTCTTATCTGATCTATGAGTTTTGTCAGTGAATCCTTATCTTCTGGGAGTTCGTCTGTAACAATTTCTATATCAAGAGAATTTAATGTTTCTGCAACAACATCATCATGTGGAAAATTTTTGCTCAAATAATCATGGTTCCCGTAGGCCAGTGGTAATATGAAATTACCTATTTTGAAATCCTTTAGTATGTCAATCCATTCTTCATCAGTCAAATCTGTTTCAAAATCCGTACTGCTTTCTCCTCCAGGTGGCAAGAAGTCCTGCTCCTCTGGAGTCCATCTTACACCAAGATCAGGTAAGTCTACAAATGGATTTGTTTCTGCATATTCGCATATTATTCCACCATCATCATACTCCCTGCAAAATTTAAAATCATAAATACAATACATATCCTCAAAATCCATTGCCTCACATTCTGCAAATGTATAACGTTCCGGTTCAACATAGTTAGGGTCCTCAAATATTGGTGATATTGCAAACAGTATTACTATTGCTGCCATTGCACCCATCACATAGTATGAAGTTTTTGAAATTTTAATTGCATTCCAGAGAATTATTGAGCCGTCTTTATCTCTGCGCTTCCATGCCTTTGGTTTTTGTGGTTGTCCTTTCTTTTCTTCCTTTAACTGTTTGTTCCTTATATCTGCCTTTTCTCCGTGATCCTGTCTGGCTTCTGCCTTACGTCTTTCCTTACGTTCATTTCTACGTTCTGCCTTTGATGCTGAATTTCTGCCTGATCCTCCCATAAAATGTTAAAATAAAAGACATATATAAAATTAAAGTTTTGGTTTGATACTCAATATTTCCTTCATATCGGTACCATTAACCATTGATTTTGCTACCCAATGCTCTTTGCAGTGGGTGTAAGGACAGGATACAAGTGTATCACAAGCACCACTTAGTTCCTGGCATTTTCTGTACATGCCTGTGATGTTTGTTCCTTGTGGTGCTATATTAATACTTGTCATTCCTATCCTTGTAGTTTCATGTTATCCAGAACAAAGTCATACTCGTTTTGAAAATTAGTATCATAAGAATCTTTTTTATCTAATCCTTTTGTACCCCAATTGTCAGTTATTTCATATTGACATTCTAGATATTTGTTTCCAAGTCCTAACCATTGAATATTCTCTGGCAAAAACTCTGTTTCTATTTGTAACATTTGTGACATTCTATATAGATATAATTGGTCCTTAATAAATCTTTTTCTTAAAGTTAAATTTAATTTTATATATTTGTGTTTTTTTAACATTACATGTATCAGTTCTTTAAATATCAATTGCAAGAGATCATTGCCTTGAAGAGTGAAAAACATTTTTACTTTGCATTATTACTTTCACTTAAATTTTTCATGATGTCTGCAACGATTGCAACGTATCTGTACATCCAGGCAATGGTTGACGTATCCTGGGCAAGAGACATGTATGAGTCAACCACCTACGTTTGGATTATATCTGCTATTATTCTGTTTATTTTGGTTGGTAAACAGGTAATACAAATTCACATGAAAATATTTGATTGGATTGATCAGCAAGGCCAAAAGTTAATTAACTGGTATTCATTGCGTTACTACAAGAAACATAAAAAAGATGCACCTATTTTGGATAATCTATCAAAATATTCCATGAAGTTGTTTGGGTGGTGGTATAAACTTACACCACAAAGAAGGAAGATACTTTTAGTTACAATGGTTATCTGTTACGGAAGTTACTTTATTGGAATGCAATTTGTTGATGAACTAGCTATCTGGATCGACCATGTCTTTCCCGAGGACGTCTGATTTTTTCTTTTTATAGTTTCTCATATATTTTTTCATATAGTTTTTTATTTTTTCCTTATTGGCCATATAATACTCTGACTGTTTATCAAGTATTTTTTGTTTATTTTTTTGATAGTAGTCTTTCATGTATTTTGCATGGGCTTCCTTTACGTCTGGCCTGGAATAATATTCCTTGTTATAATCTTTAGTTGTTTTCTTTTTCATCTTTATAATCCCTCAACAATTGTTTCATTGTAAGATAATATTCTCTGAGTTTTGGATCCTCAGATTCATCTACAATCTCTTTTAATTCATCAAAGTTAATACTTTCTATATCATCTTTTACTGAACTGTCCAAATTGGCCATAGACTTTCCTGCAAATGTCTCTGGTGCTTCAGAACTCTCGTTGAAGGCTTTAACCATAAGACCAAAGATGTTTTTCTTGTGACTGTCGATTCCGTTTGCTATTTCCTTCCAGTCTTGGTCTGTAACTGCTGGATAACGCTCTTCACGGATGAATTGGAGTATGCTTTGCCTGGTTTCCCTGGAAATTGACTTCATCTTCTCTGAGACAACCATAATAGTACTTGCAACAATAAAGTTTTCCCTATCTGTAAAAGGCCTAATTGCAGTCATTGAAACCAAAAAATCTAACCTATATATAAAATTAAAATTTATCATGTAACTTAGGCGTAATAAATGTCATGGAGCTGACATTATGTAATAGGCATTACAAGTCATTTTTTTTGTAACCGTATGAAAGAAAAAACTATTTAGGAAATTTGAAAAGGATATAGATGATATAATGTAATATGAAATAGTTTTTTTCCGAGTTGAGTTACAAATTACGCGTGGAGTGGAAATGAAGGTGGCAGTACAGTCCAAGCGTGATACTTTGTCATAATACAGGAACTTTGTATAAAATTATATTATATTTCAAATTACAACCTTCATCCTTAAGATTACAGAAACTTTATATACTAGGTAATTCTATACTATGATATGAATACCACAAGTATTTCAAATAGCAAGCAAGCAGTCATTGGTATTAACTCAACGTATGATACTGTTTTGGTTATTGAAGGAATTATTCTAAATAACCCAATGATGTCAAGTCTCCAGGATATAGCCAAGTTGAATAAAACAAATTTATGCAAGATGGCATTAATGGAATTTATGACAAATCCAGTCTCTACTCGTAAGTTAAGACGTCTGTTCACAGCAGCAAATGACGATGATAAGTTCAGATCTGTAATGCAAGGAGGGCAACTAGAATAATGCACCCTGTATTAGTAACATCTGATGCAATACGTTGTCCTGGCTGTAGAAAGAAAATCCGATTGGTCCAACATAAATCAGTCGGTGCTGCATATGCGAGAAAATGGCGATCACTAAACGTTCAACGTTTGGAGTTCCTAAAGTTCTGGCTGGATTCAGATTTCTACAACTCATACGTCACCAAATCCATGCTTCATAAAAAGCTTTTACCACGAATCAAAAAGCAGAAGATGAACGGCTTTGTTAAACCAATGCCATTCGCTGCTCGAGTATCGGAAATGGTTTCAGCCGGGACAGATTACAAGGACGCATTGGTTTTGAAAGATACCACATTGGTCACCTATAGCGGTGATCCTATGAGAGGACCTTTCTATAAACTCAATGTAAAACGTGTAAAGTCTGTTCTAAAAAAGGCAGGTAAGTTGGACTAAAATGACTAGCAAGGAAGAACGCGATCAACTCTGGAAGGACCTTAAAGCCTCCTGGGCCGTCCTCAAAAGGGATTCTGGCGCAGATGAAGTAGCCAAAGGAAAAGCCAAAGAGAAGATCAACGAAATCCAAGACGCTCTCAAACTGGACAAGACCGACTGGAATCAACCCCGATCCGGTCCTCCAGGGAGCCACTTGACAAAAGCAGGTGCTTCACCAAACCCATCCAACAACGCGCTGGTAGAAAAGATATTGGGAACAGTTCTCGATATGAAACGCGAGTTGAATGAAGATTTGGTGAAGATCAACCAAAAACTCACAACACTGGAAGGGAAGGTGTCTGAAGGAATGTGCAATTGTGCACCTCCGGCAGACAAACCACTCGACTAGTTTTTTTTTCTTAAAAGTTTAAATAAAATAAATTACATATTACGATCATGACAGATAAAAAAACAATAGAAATGTATTTGAAACAAGGAGTTAACCTGGTTCCAATCGCAAAAGGCGATGGTAAGTCTCTAAAACTTAGTGGATGGAACCGATATTGCGCAGAGAAATATATTGAAGATATACCAGAAGGCCAGGACTTTGCAGTTATGAACGGAAAGGCAAGTGGTAATTTGGTTGTGTTAGACTTTGATCACTGCGATGACATATCAGTATTGAACGACCTGGTACCAAACGCAATTAACAAGACATTGGTAATTCGTACAGGTAACGGCTATCACATATACCTACGTGTCAAGGATGTTGCTACTCATAAGGACGAGTCACCAATTGCAACAATTTACCTACATAAGATGATCAACCTGGTTAATCAAAACCTGGAACTAAAGGCCCATGGCAGTTATGTTATTGGTGCAAGTTCTGATCATTATGACAAGAACGATGCAGGTGAATATTATAAAACTGGCAAGCATTACAGAGTCATTTCAAATACAACACATATCAAAGAACTTGATTTGACACACCTTGAATTATTACAAAACATCAAAGCCAAAGAATGGCTCTCAAAGTCCGAAGTAAAGGTAGGAGCAGACGGCACATTTGTAGAGAAGGAATCCATCATGGAATTGACCATGAGAAAATGGCATCAAGGAGAACGTTATAATAACGGCTGGAGAATAGCACTTGACAGATTCATGAACGACTGGGATTATGACAAGGTTCTCAACGAGGCAAAGGAGTTAAACCAAAAATGTTGTGATCCTCCTCGAAGTGATTCTGAGGTTGCAAGGTGGGTTGGAAATGCAATACCCCTCGCAGCAAAAAACAAGGAAGACAAGGATTCTCCATACTTTAAAAAGAATCGTGTCCGTGGCAAGTCCAAAGAGAAACAGGACGTAGCGGACGAGATAGGAACTGTTGCAGACAAACTGCTGGAAGAGTTCCACTTTAAAACCTACAAGGACACGGACCAACTGTTAATTTGGGACGGCAAAATCTACGATGATTTGGTTGCGGAGAGCGTGGTCAGAGAACGATGCGAGACAGAGATTGAGGAATGTACTGCACATAAATGTGCCGAGGTCATTGCAAAGATCAAGAGACGTTCTTACGTGATGAGAGACTTGTTTAACTATTACCCATGCCAGGAATGCAAGGGCGAAGGTGTTGACAAGGACCAGAACATGTGTCAGTTATGTACAGGTAAGGGCAAGTTTAACATTGTCACGCTGGAGAACGGAATACTCAACATTGATACAATGAACTTTATGGAGCACAACCACAAGAACCTTGCGACATTCTATATTCCAATTAAATGGAACGACACTCCACTTGGCCACACTGACATAGAGTATGAACAGTTGGAGACTTTGCTAAAGGATACAAAATTCCTAAAGTATGTCAAGGACTGCTTTACCATTGACGGAAAATTTGACGGTGATGCACAGCGCAACGTGTTCACTGCATTCGAGTCAATGGCGTTGATACTGTTAAAAAACAACTCCATTCAAAAATCAGTGATGTACATCGGAGGCGGTTCAAACGGCAAGTCCGTCATGCTCGAGTACATTGACTCAATGTTTGGAAAACTAAACATCACACACATTCCTATTCAGGAAATCGCTGAGGGCGGTTTCGTTTTGGCTAGACTCGATGGAAAACTTGCAAACATATTTGCGGATATTGAATCCACAGAACTTCGCAAATCAGGCAAGTTGAAACAGATCATTGGTGGCGAGGGTATCGAGGTACAGCGCAAGTACTCAGATCCATTTACAATGTACCCTCGCGCCAAGTTCATATTTTCAGCAAACAGGTTCCCACGATCCTACGACCAGACAGACGGTTTCTTCAGGAGGTTCGTAGTGCTTCAATGGAAACGAAAGTTTACCGACGACATCAAGGACACAGGTCTTCTTGAAAGGCTCGTCCAGGACAAAACTGAAGTGTCCAAAGTATTCAAAGTCTTGGTACAACTTGCAAAGAACATGGACCAAAGAGGCGACTTTAAATTCACAAAGACAATCAACGAGATCCGCGACACATGGAACGAACTGGCAGATCCAATACTCATGTACATCCAGGAAAGACTTGAGGATGCAGGCGGTTCAATCTGTACAAAGCGTGAGGTATACGAGGATTATGTGCAGTTCGCAAGAGGCCATGAGATGGTTCCTTTGCGTATCGGTGCATTTGGTACAGAGTTCAGGAACTACTATGAGGAAGTAACTGTAAGAGACAAGGACACGTCAAGTGTCAGCAAGTACTGGTGTGACTTTAAGATCAAACCAGAAGTTTCCCAAGAAGGTGCCCTGGACAAGCACCTGGGATAAACTTTATATATACATTAATTGTTTAGTTTTATATGTTAAGGAATATTCCTGTTCTGATATTGGGTGTTGTATTAACTGCACATATTGTAGGCATATTCATACTGCTTGGAGGACTTGACTAATGTGGGCCCTTACTTCTTGTATTAAATGTGGAAGACCTATAGATCTATCTTCAAGAACAAAGCGTAAAAAATATTGTGACATTTGTAAGAAAATAAGACAACGTATTGGTGTACAAGCCTTTGTAAAAAGACAGAAACTTTTATCCTAAGTTTTTTCTTCTTCCATATTTTATCGGGTTTAACACATGTAACTCCTTGTGACATCTTCTGCAAAGTATGCATCCGTTGTTTTCTATCAAGGCAAGCTTTATCTGTGTCTTTTTGTATATGATGTGATGACATTCCAACTTTGCCCTCTTTCCCTTTGCACCGCAGTATACACAGCACTTGTTGTCACGTTTCATTATGACACCCTTCCATGCCATAATCATGTATCGGTAAGCGTCAGAAGTTACCTCAAACGCATATGACTCCTTTGCATATCTTTTTTCCCATGCCCTTCGTTTTACTTCTGGATTATTTTTATTGTATTTTTTAATACGCTTGATTATTTTTTTCTTGTTTTTCTGATAATATACTGCACCAGCATTGCATTTCTTTTCCCTGTTTTTCCAGTATCTTTTTCTCTCTTCCGTTGCAAGATGTACCTTGTTTGCCTGGTAGTATGCATTGCCTTTCTTACGTGCTGCCTTTGGGTCTGCTTCACGCTTTTCCTTTTGTACCTTTAGTATGTCTTCCCTATTTTCCTTGTATCTTTCATTGGCTCTGGCAATAGCCTTTTTTTTATACTTTGGATAATTTGCCCTTGATCTTGTATTATGATAATCCTTGTTTTTTACATAGTCATGTTTTCCGCAAAGACCAAACCTTGCGACTGGCCTGTCACAGTTCTTTTTCTTGCATATGGACCTAGCCACTGTTGTCCTCTATAAACAGATTCCATAACGCAGCCTTCTGTTTGCATCTTCTGCAATCCTCGCTTATTGGTATTTTCAATTCTTACAGCTATGCTCCCTTACGCACGTATCACAAAACTCTAACTTACACTTTGGACAGTCTGCAAGCATTCCAGGTCTGTAGCCTGCTCCACATTCGTCACACTGTATTCCATTCACTTCTTACTCTGTTTCACACATATTAATAAACTTTTCATTGTGTTTTCGCCATACCTTAGCAAACGCTCTACTGCCTGATGGTGTGGAGAACATAGGTAAATAAAGCGCCTCGGGTTCTTGCGAATCAATGGTGCCAGGTCCTTATAGTATTGCAGCGTGCCACTTGAGTTCTTGGGATAGTTGGAATGTACCACGTCGTTTGCTATGTATCGCTTATGATGAAACGTCATATTGCCACCCTCCTGTTTGGCTTTTCTACCACGAACCATACCCCTGTCTTTCTTGCATACAAAACAAACACCTTCATAATACCTTTCGGCAAGCTCTAGTTTGAGTGCCTTTATCTCATCCGGTATTGTCAATGATATCCTCTTTCTTTTTTTCCCTCTGTCTCAAGTCTTCTATAATGTTCTTCAACATAACAACTTCGTTTTGAATGTCTATGATATGCTGGGCAATGTCAATTGATCTTATATGTGGCGAGTGTGTTATAACTAACTCGTTAATGCCTTTAAAACTTTTGAACTGTGACTTTGTTATTTCCATTAAACATCACCCATGGTTGTGATACATACCTTGCTTGTCCTTCTTTTCCTGGGCCCTCCTTGTGTTGTCATTTTGTATCCCCTTGTATTTGAAGTACTTTGCATTGAGTGGTTTTTTTGTAGGGTGTTCCTTATAATCATCCTTTTGCTGGTATGAACCGAGTCTATGTCTTAAGCCATAACGATATCTTTGATGTTCTTCCTTTCCCCATTTCGCGCCAACATTACCTTTTGTTGTACCGACATAAACAGGCTTTTTATCTTTGTTGTATAGAGTGTAATTTCCAGGACCATTTGGCACCTTGGCCAAATTTTCTTTTGTCAGTTTGTATACGCGCCCTGTTCTAAGCCAGCCCATATCTTACCCCGTTTTTAAAAGCATAGTTTTGCTGCTTAGCCAGAATATAAATATCCATAAAAAAAGTAATGAATACCTTATATATAAGTATGATGTTTTGTTATTTTCGTTTGGTTCCTTTGTTTAAAGTACTTCCTGGAGTATCCTCTCTTATTGAGTCAGGGATATCCTTCAGTTTTCTCTTTCCGGTTCCCCTACCTGTCGATACACTTACGTTTCCTGCCTGCTCCTTTCTCAGTTTTTGAATCTTTTTAAACTCCTCACCGGAGAACTTCAGGTCGTCAAGCTCGACTTCTATAGTGCCGGTACCCCTGCCTGTTCTTATCTTTACCTTTACCATGCTATATAAACAATCTCCTCATATATAAGTCTATAATTCAAGGCCAAATGATTCGGCTATGATGTTGAACTTTTTGTATTCGGCAAGGAACATCTTACCCCTTTCCGTTATGACAAACGTCTTTTTATCGTGTACGACTATCTCGTTGATCAGGCTGTTCTGTGTAAGCTTGTCTATAAGCCTGCCTATCCTTCCGTGACTTATGTTGGAGTGCCTGATAAGAGGTGTTATGGATATTCCGGCAGGTCCGCTTAGCATTATGTTGTCAAGAATGTCTTCAGTTATCTGATAAGTGTTTCTGTTCATGTCTTGTTGTCAAATCCTCGATATATAAAGTTAACGTTTTGGTCCATAAAAATATCCTTTCCCTGCAACAATACCCCGGGTCCTGGTGCAGTATTCATCAGGATGTTCCTGTACACCGCACATGCCACATAACTGCCATTCCCTCCAGCACTTTCGTTTTCCCATTGAATTGGTACTCATTGTCTTGAGACATTTTTTACATCTCATGATGAATGTGCACCTATCTGTCTTGGGTCATATTTTTCAGGATGTTCCTTTACTGCACACTTTACACATAATTGCCATTCTGACCAGCACATGTAATGTGGGCTCTTGGTTGTGGTTGGGCATTTTCTACATCTCAATTTTTTTCCTCGTTTTTGATTTATATCTCATTTTATTATTACAGCATATGCATCTTGGTCCAGGGTTGTCACACCTTAAAAACATCTTTGAACATATTGCGCAGTACAGGTGTCTTCCCGTCTCATACCTTTGTCTCTTTGCATTCTTGAAATTCTTGCACACAGTGTGGCATGTCCATGTCATTTGTAGTGCGACTCCATGTGCTCTACCAGATGATGTACGGTCTTCTTGCAAAGCCTGTACCAGACGTTGTTCTTCTGCGTGTTATAGTCCATCAATAGCCGTGACCAAACTCCGTGTGGTACTCGTACATGTCGTCTTCTGTGTTGACACTTGGCTCAAGCTTTTCTATTTTATACAGCAGCAGACCTATGGTTATGGTAAAAAATGCATACGGCACAACGATTGCAAGAAGTACAAAGATGTCGTGAAAAAACTCACTCAAGCCTAGTCATCGTCCAGGACGTTTTTTTCAGACTCGAACCTTTCCCTATCGGAAAACTCGTACTGAATAAACGTGTCCATCGGGTTGTCCGGATCGTGTATTTTTTGGTGGCATTTTGGATGTACCCAGGCTATTGCCTCCGGATAGTACCTGACATGATGCTTCACCATTTCATCGCCGCCACTTAGACAGACGATGCATTTTTCCTGCGAGTTGACAAACTTCACACCCTCAATTATCAACGATCATCACCGGCACCTGTTATGACTCCCCGAGCTTTACGGTCGGCCAGTTTCTGTATGTTGGCTACTGCAACGTCGTCCATCGAGATGTTGTATCTCTTGCCTATCATGGCAACATACCATAGAACGTCGCCAAGCTCTTTTGCAAGCTTTTCTCCGTCTATGTTTCCCTCGTCCCTAAGGAACCTTTTGCGCAGCCCGGCAACCTCGCCAGACTCCTCGACCAGTCCAAGGAAATAGTAGTTCAATGGATGGGCCAAGTCTGTCTCGTCTGCCAGTTTCTCATATGTTTCAAAATTCATTATCTTAAACCGAATATTTTTCTCTCATACTCTTATTTATAGATTGCGTCGTGCATTCTTTCAGTTCCTCCTCTGAATGTTTGCTTGTAATTTTTCCGCAGTTTTCGCAGGGGATCTCCCCTTTCGGGGATGGGGTTGTAGGGGAAGGGGTTTCTGGTTTCTTTGACGAAAGGTCTTCCTCAGGTTCTTTGAACCAAAAGGTCAATCTCTATCTCCTGACACTTCCAAGCCATGAAAACATTCCTCACATATCCAATCGTCTTTACCATACTCTATAGGGTTAGGCATTTCATCACATGGATTCATTTTCTTGTTGCATTTAATACAATGTACAATTTCATGCGTTTCTTCAGATCCACATAAGCCACAATTCAATCTTTATTATTCTCCTCTGACTCTTTAAACCGTGATGTCAGAATTTACGACCTTCCTTATACTTGGCTGCGTAGTAACTTTTTCTGCCAGTGTTGTTACTGCCCAATGACTGGTTTAACCATCTGCTACCGCACGCATTACATGATATACTGGACGGGTATTTCTGTTCGAGTACTCCGTTCTGACATGCTGCACATATCATTGTTCCTCGTCCTCTCCTCCGTCAGTCAGCCAGTCCCATTCTGCCCTTTCCATATCAATCGTCATATCTTTTACTATTTAAATATTTCATTTTAGAAAAAATTAGTCACTCTCTTTCGATGTCGTGACGTTTGTAGAATTTGTCTAGTTCTTCCTCACTCATTCTTGGTTTTGCATTTTTGGTTTTCCATTTGATGGCCATGATGCCTCCTATGGCTGCCAAAGCAAAGAATAATGCTGTTGTGATTTCCGTGATCATAGTGTAAATACTCCATACCAGGATACTTCCAGATTTTGGTTTTCTAGTACAAGCATATCTCCATAGCATTCAAAGCATATTTTTTCTTGTTCATCAATAGGTGTCCAATATGGCTGGTCTGGTTTTGCAGGCCATGTGCCTCCACATTCTTCACAGTCATAATTAATGGTTCTTTCATTGATTTTAGTTTCTGTAAATTTTTCATGTTTACAGTTAACTATATTTGGTGCCATCAATATTTCAGCTTTTGCAAGAAACTTTTTACATATACTGCATTCCTTGTGATCTGGTACTGACTCTACTAATGTTGCTACAAACTCGACTTCCTTAGTTATGCCGCGTGAATCTGTTATTGGAAGTTTATATGGAAAGTTACCATACGTGATTACCTCTTTATAACCATTTGATTTTTTTGTTTTTGATTCTTTCATTATTTTAATTTACTCCTTTCCAGTATTTATCTTCCACTTCTTTGCATAGAATATAATGTTTACTAACAGGATGCCAATGCTTGTGATAAAAGTACCTAGTTCGATCCATATCAAATTTTTGGTATTCCTTTGTTAGTAAGTGCCTTGGATAATATATATATTAACCTTTCACCTTTGTCTGTTAAATTATATTCATACTTTACTTCGTTGTATGTTACAACTTCAAACTCTTTTAATTCGTCTATTGTAAACACCCATACATATGTCTTTCTCGTCGGGGCATTGTATACTGAATTTTTTCCTGTCATTGCAAGCAGTGACAGGTACATCTTGTATCCTAATTCTGTCATAGATCCAGTTCTTGTTATGAACTTTGCCTTTACTGCATCAAATGCTGCAGTTAAATCAACACCATTTTTTATGTTGCTTGCAGGAATGTATTTTTTTACCTTTTTTAAATTCATGTTTCGTCCTCACATTTTTCTTGATTATAACAAGCAAAACATTTTGGGATTCCTTTACATAATATCTGTTCAACATTACTGGAAAAACATTTTTGACATAGGCCTTTCATTGTTTTTTTCTCCTTGTCTTCCCCTTTTTATATGTTTGTTTTTTCTTTGGCTTGTTCTGTCCAAAGTCAATTCCTGCCTGTGACATATCCATCTTGACAGGATCACCTGCAAGACCTCCAAGTCCCTGCATCATTTGTGATATACCTGCACCGATTGTTACCATTGTCTTGATTGCTGAATCCATTTTTTCCTGTCCAGATTTCTTTGGCTTTGTATCCTCTGGTGAAGTGTCAGTTCCGCTGGCTTGAATAAAAAGACTTAGTATCTTATGTTGCTCAAATCCTTTTGCCGTAAGCATTGTCTGAATGCCATACTGTCCAGCAACATCTACTATGAGATCTTCCTTTCTTAGCTTGTTTATTGCTTTTATAAGTTCTTCATTTTCTATCTGTTCTTTTGTTTTATCTTTCATATCTTTATTTTGTTTTAAACTCTGATTCATCTTTTTCTTTTAACTGTTTCAACATGTCTTTCATTCTATTTCTTATAGTTACTTCTGTTATGCCTGCTGCAATTGCTATTGTTCTTTGTGTATAATCAAATCCTTTTAGACAACAGCAATAATATAGTGCTGCTGATGCAAGGCCTACAGGGTCTTTTCCTTCCTTACCATTTAATTCCTTTAATAATTTTATTGCCTTTTGTTGTATGCTTACACTTATAGGTGGTATTGTATTTGATCCTATTCTTGATATATAGTCAACTGGTGACATAATGTTTACAGTAAGATTTAATGTTTTTATTATTAGTCTATAATATGCGCTGATGTCACTTCGCCTTGCATAACAAACCTTTGTAAAGTCTGTAAGTGTTTTGCTTACGCCAAGTTCTCTACAGGCTGCATAAAGACATGCTGCTGAGAACACTGTGGTTGTTCTGCCTCTCATCATTTTGTATTTTTCACACTCTCTAAATATTTCTGCACCACGTTGTTTTACATTTTCTACAATTCCTAAAACTTGACAAAGTCTTGTAATTTCTGAATTTGCAATATTCAAGGTCTTACGTCCGTTTGACTTGTTGCGTTTATCCCATACACTTATTCTTTTTACCATGTCCTTTGCATCACCCTTTATCCACTGGCCTGACGCATCTTTGTTGGTTCCAGCAATCATTGTACTTGACCCCATCATTCTGTTTTCCGGAGGTCCAGTTCTTCCATGACCTGAATTGTTTATATCATAATCCCATGTATCGTCTGCAAATCTTTCTGCCCATACAACTCCGCATGATCCGCACACTCTTTCATGATCTGTTGTTACAAGACTACCATTGCATCTTCCACATATTTTTTCTGCTTGATTTCTATCCATTCCTTGTACCATTTTTAATTGTAATATTATCTAATATATAAAGTTAACTAATTTGGAGCTTCAGCAAGAGATCGCCATCTTCATCTGCTTGAGACCTTCGAGAACAATTACGTTTTCTTTGTATGCCCCTGGTTAAATTGTCATTAACCATGTCAACCGTATACTGATTAACTGTCATTTTAATACTATTGATATTATTATTGTACCAACAGTTGTACTTATAATTGCATCCGAGACAATTCCAGGATGATATGTATATGCAAACATTGGAAAAATAAAAGCAAGTGAAGCGCAAATAAGCAATCCAAACAATCTAAACATGGCTACCAACTTATTTGTGGATTCCAGTTTGATTTGTTTTTCATTTTTTTACGCTTCACTGTTTTTTTGGTTTTAGGTCGATTGTCTTTCTCTGCCGCTGCAGATAGGATATCTATAACTTTGTCAAGTCTTGACCTTGTTACAGGTTTATTTACCTTGAGGTTATGGGACCTTTTATTTTTTGTTTTTTGTTTTCTGAACATTTTTTGAACTCTTTCTTTTTGGTTTTGGTTTTGGTTTTGGTTTTGTCTTTGTCTTAGGTATATCTGATACCATGATTGACTCTTTAGACTGTCTTGACTGTTTTAATATAAAACCAGTTCCAATACCTGAAGTCAACACATCAAAGTGTATGCTTCCATACTGATCACCAAACAGCATCAGATCTAGATCTACCTGGTGTATGTATGTAAGTCTGTCATCACACAATGCTATAGCATCACCTTTACCATTATAATTGAATTTGATAATTTCTATCTTTTCCCAATCATAAGGATATTGTGTGTTCAGAAAATCATTCCAGCCTTTCCATTCTGATCTGTAGAACAGATCTGGAATTGCTGGCATATTTCTCATGTCTTCCATATTAATCATAAGTTGTAATGAAAAAAAAATATTAATTTTTAATAGTTATTTCAATTTCTTTTGTATAAATAATATATGTATTATCCAATACAAATGCTTTCATATTCTTTTCAGTACCTGAATAAATTATCCATACTCCTGGATTTGTTTTCATAAACCTTTCGTCGGTTACTGACGGATATGCTTTGTTGTTAGGATGTGAATGAAATATTCCTATTACATCCAAGTCTAAATTTGCAGCAAGTTTATATCCTTCCATTAGTTGCTCACTTGAAATTGTAAAGTGTACTGGCGACTCATCAGTGTTGTCTGTATGATATACAAATTTTACTCTGTTACCTTTTCCAAACAGCATTGCACATACTTCAAACTTTTGACTATTTGCATGATCTATCAAAAGTTGATTATCCTGTTCTCTTAGGATAACTTTATTCATTGTCTTTCCTCACATAAATTTCTATTATCATCTTTGCTCCGCACTGCTTTTCCTGTTTGATAGAGTTCTCGTACTTTATCTTTATCTTGCAGTTCTCCAATTCAAACTCTGACATCTGCTTTTCCACATTGTTTCTGACGTCCCATACTACAAGTCTGTTGGGTTCCTTCAGCCATCTGTTGTAGCGAGCCCTGTATGCCAGAACCCATTCAGGTTTAAGTGGTGGATAATAATTATCAAAGTTTTCATTAAATCTATGTTGACAAATACATTTTTCTGATTCTCCATCATCACATGGACATTTAATTTTGTAATCTATTTTCATTGTCAATATAATCCCTCCATAACAAACTCTGTTGCTATTGGAACGCCTCCGTTATGTATGTAATCTGTAAATATGTTTACATATGTTTTTGTCGGTGTCTCGTTTTCTGGTATTGTAAATCCAAAGCTTATTGGTACAGTGCCATTTACTAACGTAGTCTTGTACATCATGACACCGATTGGTGTTGAGTCGATTCCCTCGATATACATTGTAACAAGTACTGGCTGTTCCATAGTGTTCTCTATTTCTATATGTGTCTGCATCATGTCATGGTTCATATACCTTTCATAATCAGAGTAGCCAGATATGACCTGTGTATAGCCGTCCACACTTTGCACACCCACTAATGCTGTTACAAGTAACAGTGTTAATAATGTTTTCATTGTCATTTTGATTTTATCCATTCTATGAAATCTTCTGCACAACCCCATTGATTAGGGTCATAATCATTCTTTAACCAATACTCAATAGTTTCAGTTTCATTGCAACAACCACAAGTAACTAATTGTTTTTTATCCATTATCATATGCATTGCATTCACAACATTGTAATTCAATATCTTTTGTTAACTGGTTCATCTTAATGTTGCAAGTAGTTTATGTTAGTTATAAGCCCGTCATAGCATGCAGTACAATCACCGCACTTGTTTCCGTGATTCGGATCGGAATATACGGGACAGTCAAACCCTGGCATCTTTCCCATCCTGTCCTTTGTTATGACAACGCTTGTGGTCATGCCTTTTACCTTTATAGGTTTTCCATTTACTTTGAATGCGGATATTCTTACTGTAAGGTTGTCAGGAAGTTTTTCCTTTGTCTTTACAAACTCTCTCATAAGCTTTAACTCCTTCGTAGGAAGCCAGTGTGTTATGTCGGGTGTCTCCCTTGCAATCTCGATTATCTTTTTAAAGTGTTCCATTGACTGCAGGTCTCCTGAGTCGTGCCATCTGAAAAGTGTAAGAAGTTCTTTTTTAATTCTCTTATGTTTGAGAATGTATATCATTGCGTCAACCCAGTATGGCTCGTTCTTTATTTTGTCCATTCTAGCGTTCAAACATTTCTGACATGATTTAAAAATGTATCTTCCCTTTCTTGCATAACATTTTGCACATACTGTATCTTTTATTTTGTGCAGTATGCCACCCTGCTTGCAGTCAAGTGCAGACGTACTGTATCCGTATGTCTCCATCTTTGACGGACTGGAAAGACTTACAATATAAGGCAGTGCCTGCTTGATTGACTCAAAGTCCTTGTAGATTTTGATCATTTGGAATATTGTCCCTTTCTTTAATTTTATTCTTTTCTTTTTCATATTTAATTTATCCTCCCATACAATTATCTTTTAGGTGCTTAAACATCTCTCATCTCAAAACTACCTTTAATGTGACCATGTAGCATACAGAAATCCATGTATATCTCTTTACAGATTAAACAATATGGGTGTTTTCTTGGTGTGCCTGTTAGTTTCATGATTCATCTCCTTTTGGCATATCTACATCATCTTGTGAAATATCAGTGTTAACCATATCCCATTTCTCTGCTTTTTCTTGACACTCTAATATATAATTTGCTATATCCCTACTCCTTTCGTTTGGTTCTACACGAATGATTAATTCATCATCTAATAGAATGTCATAATCCTCATCTATATCTTCCCAGTTGGTGAATCTGTCTTTGGTTAGTTTCATTTAACAGTCCTCATAATCCAACTCGTCTTGTGCCTTGTTATAATCCATTTTATCATCAATACCTTTCCACCCGTTCTCATAATTTGTTTGATTTAAAAGTTTGTCCACAATATCACCGTTTGTGTTAACGTTTGTCATTGTACTGATACGTGGAGATCTTTTATTGTCCAGTTTCCATTGCTTTATCATGTCAAGTGTTTCCTCATAAGTGTATCTTTTTGGTACAAATATATTCTTTATGTAATGTTTTGGCTTGGCACCATATTCCCATACCTCTTCAAATACCTTGTTTACAAATTCTTTACCATTCATTTTAATCTCATCGCTAATAACATTCCTTTTATTAAACTGAGCTGTTTATCAAATGATCTTTTGTACTTTTGTTGCCAGTACTTGTTACGTTTGTAACATAGTTCAGTACAGAACTTTCTGGCAGCAACCTTCTTTCCCTGTCTGCGAATTTCTCTTTCACATTTCCAGTATTTGCATATTTTTTTTGGTGGCTTGTTGTCCAAGTAAAACTTTTTACTTCTTACAGACCTTCTTATTTTTGCACAATCCTCACTGCATACCTTTCGCGGACCTCCTTCCATACGTTCAATAAGTATTGATTTTTTACATACTTTACATGTAAGGTATAATATTTTGCTCTTATTTGCATAACAACTTTTACATAAAGCATCCTTGTAACTGTTTCCGCCAACTGTTTTGTTTTTACATTTGTATACTGAACATCTTTCTTTTAACTCAGTCATAGACCTACCATTTTTTTGGTTCTTACCATTAGCTGTGTGTATATGTATAGTTGTTCCAGTTGTTTCATATTATATAGTTTTTTGAATCGAGGTTCCTTTGCTCTCTGACACAAGTATATTATGTCGTTCAATATTCTTTCTTTGGAATGAATGCCTGTCATTTCAGATCTTCCTTTGTTTGGTTACCGACTAGATTTGTCATGAACGTTGTTGTATATGCTCGCTTTGTTTGAAGATTAACCATTGTCTTGACAACTGCTATTTTTATAAGGCTTATAACTGTTGGATCTTTAAGACTATCTTTTAGATCTGAATCTGTTTTAAACAAATCATCTTGCATCTCATGGATAACTTCGTCTCCAATCATCAATACAAAGTTTCTGAATCTTTTTTCACCTTGATCCATCACTCTATTTCCTGGATGAACATTAACTTTCCATCCTTCTTGACAATTTCTCTGTTGCTTTCAGGGTCTATTATTATAGGCATTCCTGTTTCAGAAATAACTGCCTTGCACCTGTGTGGTTCATTTGCATATGCAGTATAATATTTTCCATCTATTTCAACAGGTGTCTGTCCGTCGATTACTTCTGCAAATCCTTTGAGTACTTTTTCACCATAATCATCTGTTGTGATTATTGTGTTTTCATAACCAAGACGGTTTGCTTTTTCCTTAAGATATACTTCAGGGAATGCTTCTTCATAACTTATGTTGTACTTGTATGATGACTCATCATATGTCATTATTACATCATTCATTATTTGGTCATATCCATCATGTGTTATGTTTTCAGATTTTTTCATTTCTACAAGTGAACGCATTATTCCATCCCTGCATTTGTAGTTTGGATCTTGGTATCTTGAATTGAAACTGCTGTAGAGTTTCCATACCCAACGTTGTATTGACTCATTTTCACTGCTTAACCATGGAGAATATTTTCCTTGTGCTATATATGGCAATACCTCGTCGTTATGATATGCACCTTTTAACATCATTATAAAGTGCATGAACTTTGCAGGCATGAATACAATCTCATCCTTTATTTTTGACATATGTGGAAGTGACTTGTATACCTGTATTGGCAGCACTGGTACAGAATATAATGTTTGGAACCAGTCAATTATAAACATATATTTGTCTCTTTTCTGTTGTTCGTCACTTACATATGACTCGTCATAATCTGAACGTCTTCCCCTTACCCATGAACTGACAGGCAATGAAAAGTCAACTGATGTAATTGTTGCTGTTTTTGCAGATTCACTACTCCTTCCATGTGACTTGTATTTTACAAGTCCTTTTTTTGAGGCATCTATTATCTCGTCCAACAACGTATCGAGTTTTGGATAAAGTTTTTCACCTTTCTTTGATATGATGACTCCTGTATGTGTTCTTTCAAGAAGTTTTAGATACCATCTGTTGGTATCTCCTTCGCTTGACAGATATGTATTTCTTAATTCATTTTGTGGAATTAATCCGTTTGCATAATATATTCCACCAGGATACTGTCTTAATGTTGATTCAATATCATCTGTTTGCAGTCGTTTTCCGCTATAAGTTCCGTCTCTTACAAGAAGTCCTTTTGGACTGTTTGATCCTCCGGTTACAACTGTCTTAAGTTTCTTTTCTTTCTTGTATTGCTTTGCATCTGTTATTGGAATTAGATGTGGGTCATCAACCATTACCAATATGTTGTCGCTGTTTTGTGAATCGTTTGTTTTTACAAGATGATTGTATATAGACTGATATGTTCCTTTATGGAGTGACGAGTGCCACATTACATTTTTAAATCTTGAATGCAATGTCAACAACGATTCGTGTCTTTTTTGAATGCCGTTTGCATCTCTCCATCTTACAGGCTCTCTCATTTTTTGTACAAACCTGTGAGTGTTTGGATTTAGTTTGTCATCAACATTGAATCCGTCAAGTATCCATCGCTGTTCTGATTTCATATACTCGTCATAATCTTTTATGTTAATGTCTAAAAGCATGCTGTCTATTGCATCTGTTATTTTTACATTAAAGTAGTCAGATGCAATTTCATTTACCTCGTCCCTGTCAGGCTTTGGTACCTCTTGAAGCCTTGGCTTTCCGTTAATATCTTCACCGGGTATCTTTTCTTTTTTGATGTTTAGATATGTTGTGAATCCTGCATGATATGATATGTCAATTGGTATCCTACAAAGGTATGTGTAATTTCTGTTTCCTCCCTTTGTGGAAAGATATAATTCGAACTCTTCGTTGTCTACAACCTTTACACCCCTGCCTTCTGTGGCCTTGTCTACAAAGTCAGAGAATTTTTCAACCCTTTCATATTCCTTGTACATGTCACCGTCGGTGTCGTTGTATGTTGATATGCTTTGCTCTTGTTCAGAGTTTACAGTTTCAAGAACTGTTTTGACAGGATAATTTTCTGCTATGTTTTGTACCATATGGATGAGACTGTCAATCCTTACATTTGGTTTTAAGAATATTTCAGTCTTTGTTCCGTAATCTTCCAGGGTCCTGTTTGCAACAAATTCTGATTCGTCGGTATTGCGTGTCATGAAAGTGAAACGCTCGTCGGTCTCACGGTCCCATGACTCTACAATACATGCGGATGCAATTCTAAAGAATGATATTGCACCGAGTCCGAACATTCCGGACCTTGAATTGTTTGACTCTTTGTCTACTGTTGAAAAGCCAAACGACATAAAGTTGTCAGAGAATATGCTTTTTTGCATACCCATGCCGTTGTCTGTCACGGTTACTTTTCGCAAACCATAATCGAATACTACCTTGACGAAAACATCGTCGCTGTATCCGTGCTTCTCATGGTATGCAACACAGCCGTGACTCAGTGCGTTGACGTACTGTTCCCTGAAGGCACTGGCATCTGACCTATAAATCTTGTCAGACACAAGTTCCTTTATCATTGGAACGTTGATCTTGATTTCTATTTTTTCTTCGGACATATTAATCGTAACTTGTAATAAAAAAAAGAACTATTTAAGGCTGTTCCTTTCAAGAATATCTTTCATCTTTTTTGGTATCTGGGACATGAACACATTGTCTTTAAGATTTGGATTTAATACAAACTCTATCTTGGAAAGTATTATGTATCCAAGCTCGTCTATCTGTACAAGTCCTTGTTTTGTTTTTAACTTGAGTGCCTGTGTCTTGTTGACAACAATACATATTGCTCCGGAACCAAGGTTGGTTCTATGTGATTGGTTTCTACATTTTTTCTTTGAGTCCCATATCCAGCATACCCCGGTTCTGTCTATGAGAAACATATCATCTATAACAAATCCATCTGATGCTGTCTTTATTCTGTCGCCATATTTTTCTAATACTCCCTCAAGAAGTTTGAGGTTGTATTTGTTGTTGTTATATTTGTCAAATATCTCATACAGTTTGTCAGTATTATTGAACGACTCTACCACTGCATCTGCCATGTTTGGCCTTGTGGTTATGGTCTGACCGTTGAGTGATATGTTGAATATCATTCCGTTGAATGTTTCAAGTACTTCTATCCCCTCTATTGGTAGGTCAAACTTTATTCTGTCATTTTTGTTTTCCAATACTTTTAATCTAAAGTATGGTGTGTTTGGAACAATGGAAACAATTCCAGTATCTTCCTTGTAAATTATATTTGATTTATTTTTTTCTAATATCTTCATTATTATAACTTGTACATTTCTGTCTTATGTATTGCCTCGGTATGCTCGTTTACTTCCTTATAGGTACCATGCATGTGGCAGTATTTACAATTCATTTAGAAAAAAAAAGATTAGCCCCCAGACACTGCGGAGATACCAACCAGTTGTGACGACTCGTCACGTTGGATCACTGCTGATCTAGGGACCATTTGTTGTGGGCGCACGCTGAATATCTGTGACTCACCGCTTAAGTGATGCGGAACGTCGACAAATATGGAACTCAATCCCTTGCTGAACTGTGCGTGGTCTGCTGTCGTCATCAGTGATGAGACGGTAACCATGCTTTCAGCTTTTGGAATCTGAGCTTCAGGCTTTGCGCTTGACACGAGTTGTTTAAACTGTTGTGTTTGATTGGTCATAATCATAATACTTTTAATTGTTGTTTGTAATATTTAATTGTTTTGTCTGTCATACGTTGAATGAGTCAGGTCTCCATGGCATCTGTATATCATGTCGTCCATGTTTTTCAATGCCTCGTTAAAACTTTCTCTTATTGATTCCAGTTTCTCCCTTGCACATTCCACATGCAGCGTGTTAAAGTCTTGCTGTGAAACCTGCTCCCTTATGACGATGTCATTCTTTCTGAACGGATTTTCATTGCACCATTCACATTTTCTTTTCTTTGCATCAACATCCGTGGCATATCTAAATTCCATATACTTCCATCTTGACCAGTCTCTTGATATTACTGACTCGTGACGTTGAAGGTAATGCCATTTTCCATGTTGCCTATCATCATCTTCCCAATCCCTGTTTGCCTCGGCTTCCAGTCTTGCACCAAGGTTGCTCCAGTGTGGAAATACTGGCTCGTTGATTGGATAGTTATTTCTGTTCATAAAATTCAATTTGTTTGTTTAGAAAAAAAAGTAGATTTACTTGTTTAGAATGCTAAAAAATTAGCATTGTTCTAAATCAAAGTAGTCTCTACCGTTTGCAGACTTTCTCTTAAAGGTTTTCACTTTAAGTGCGTTGTCTGGTTCGTTGACTGCGTTGAAAAGACTTGTTGGTTCTCCAGCATCATTCAAGAATTTGCCGACAATGGCTTGTCTTGTTGTGTGGAATTTGTTAACCTTCTCGCCTTCTATTTCGAAGTCTTCGCTTGTT
>Ga0209558_1000798_pt1 | contig 25233 bp, 29 predicted proteins | sample SaaInlV_150m_DNA_3_FD_184674 | JGI IMG/M metagenome (GOLD analysis project Ga0209558, IMG submission 184674) | Marine microbial communities from expanding oxygen minimum zones in the Saanich Inlet - Saanich Inlet SI074_LV_120m_DNA (SPAdes) (version 2) | ecosystem: Environmental > Aquatic >...
TCTTAGGTGAAATGAATAAAGCTTTAAGTGAATCAAGAGCTGATGTTGGACAACACACTCCAAAAATGGAACAGATTACAGTTGATAAAAAAGATATCGCTGCTGTGATTGGAAAAGGTGGTGCAACTATCAGAGAGATTGTTGAAAAATCAGGTGCAAAAGTTGATGTAAATGACGAAGGTGTAGTGACAGTTGCTGCTCCAGATGAAGAGTCTAGAAACATCGCTATGCAGTTTATTAAAGACATCACAGCAAAAGCTGAACTGAATAAAATTTATTCAGGTAAAGTTATGAAGATTATGGAATTTGGTGCATTTGTTAATTTCTTAGGAAAACAGGACGGACTTGTTCATATTTCAGAGTTAGCAGATAAAAGAGTTGCTAAAGTTACTGATGTCGTAAAAGAAGGAGATGAAGTTAAAGTTAAGGTAATAGGTTTTGATAGAGGTAAAGTTAAACTTTCTATGAAACAAGCTAACGAATAATATCTTCTAAATTAAAATTCTAAACCCCTGGAATTCTCATTCTAGGGGTTTTTTTATTAAAAGATTTTATAAAAATTAGTGTAAATCTTATGTCTAAAATAGAAGTAATTTCTTTGTAAAAAGAAAAAACTAACAACTATATAATCTATTACATTTGTAGATGGTTTTTGCTGCTTTTTATTTAAAAGAATTTTTTTGAATATCTGAATTGTATTTTTTTCAGACAATTCTTTTTTGAGATCATTTGAATTATATTTTTTATCTTTATTGAAGTTAAGTATTTTTAAATTTAAATCTCCATATGAATAATAAGGAATTATATTATTTTTACAGATTTCAAAATGAGCTCTTTGCCTGCAAAAACCATAGGTAAATATAGGTTTATTTTTGATAGCAAATTCAGCACAGGATAAACCAAAACTTTCTCCTAAAGACCTCGCGTGTAACATTGCATTACAAGTATTAATAAATTTAACTTTTTGAGTTTGATTGAATGTGCCTTTGATAAATATAACTTTTCTATGATTATAGAATTTTCCAATATTCATAAATAAAAAAAAGATATTTTTATTTTGCCTAACTACTTTTTTAATAACATCCCTTACAAAATTTAGATCAAAACTAGTTTCTCCTCCATGATAGCCAAACACGTTAGCATCTTTGGGGATCTTTAGTTTAGTTCTTAAATTTTGATTATTTTTTAAAAGCTGAACTGGTAAAGAGGCAAATGGAAATTTATTATTTGAGCAAGTTTTAGATAGCCATTTTGATATAAAAGCATAGTTAGATCCATGATATTGAAATATATTCTGAGGAAATACAGCGTGAATTATATTTTTAGAATTATTCACTATTTCATCTTTAGCACCGTCTCTTTGAAAATAAATATAATCTAATTTTAAATTCTTATTTATTCTTTCTAACTCATTAAGACTTGAAACTTTGATAGTTTTAAATTTTCGTTTAAATGCTTTTATTGCTTCTGGTCGATTGTCTAAAGCAGTTGAATTATAAAATATAATTGATTTATTTTTTAAAATTGTCTGATTGTTCTTAGCATAAATATAGATTGAATTAGCTATTCCTCTGAAGTTCAATTCTCTAAGGTAAAAACCAACTTTTAACATAATCTTTAATATTCTATTTTTAAGCTAATATTAAAAGTATTTAACTAAATTTAACTATATTTTAAGAGATATTTTTAGGATCTGGCATCCCAACCTTGTTATATCCAGCATCTACGTAGTGAATTTCACCAGTAACACCGCTTGCAAGATCGCTTAGTAGATATAATGCTGAATTCCCAACATCATGGATGTCTACGTTTCTTTTAAGAAAAGAATGGTCTTCATTCCATTTATATAAGAATTTTGCATCTCCAATAGCAGAAGCTGCTAATGTTTTAATAGGTCCAGCACTAATAGCATTTACTCTCGTGCCTTTGGCACCCAAATCTCTAGCCAAGTATTTAACACTTGCTTCAAGAGCTGACTTACAAACACCCATTACATTATAATTTGGAATAGCTTTAGTAGACTCATAAGTTAATGTTAACATACTACTACCTTCTTTCATTATCTTAGATGCTTCTTTTGCAACTTCTGTAAATGAAAAACATGAGATAAGCATACTTCTTAAAAAGTTTTCTCTAGTAGTATTTAAATACTCACCTGATAATTCTGATTTGTCTGAAAAAGCAACCGCGTGAACTACAAAATCAATTTGTCCCCACTCTGATTTAATGTCTTCAAAAAGTTTTATTACTTCTTCTTTATTTTCAACATCACAACTAAATGTAGCTTTTGAATTTAATTTTTCAGCTAAAGGAATTACTCTTTTCTTTAGTGCATCTCCAAGATATGTGAATGCAAGTTCTGCTCCAGCTTCAGCAAGTTTTTGTGAAATTCCCCAAGCGATAGATCTCTCATTGGCAACACCCATGATCAATCCTTTTTTACCTTTCATCAAACTCATGATTAAACCTTTTCAAAAATTAAAGCAGCGTTAGTTCCTCCAAAACCAAAACTGTTAGACATAACTGTGTTTAAAGTTACACCTGTTTCTGTTTTAGTTACAATTGGAAATTTTTTAGCCTCATCATCCATATCCACAATGTTTGCAGAGCCAGTAATAAAACTATTTTTCATCATAATTAAACAATAGATCGCTTCATGAACCGAAGCAGCACCTAATGGATGACCTGATAGTGATTTAGTTGAACTTATCTTCGGAACATCAGCCCCAAATGATTCTCCAACACCTCTTAGTTCCGTAATATCTCCTACTGGAGTAGAAGTTCCATGAGTATTTATATAATCAATTTTATTTTTAGCTGTTGCAAGAGCCATTTTCATACATCTGACAGCTCCTTCACCAGATGGGGCTACCATATCGTAACCATCTGACGTTGCTCCATAACCAGTTAATTCCGCGTATATTTGAGCACCTCTAGCTTTAGCATGTTCATATTCTTCAAGCACTAGCACTCCACCACCACCCGCAATTACAAAACCGTCTCTAGTTTTATCATAAGCACGTGAAGCTTTTTCTGGTGTATCATTATATTTAGATGATAATGCAGTCATCGCATCAAACATAGCAGTCATTGCCCAGTGAAGTTCTTCACTTCCACCTGCAAAAACAATATCTTGTTTTCCCATCTGAATTAATTCACTCGCATGACCAATACAGTGACCACTCGTTGCACAAGCAGAACTCATTGTATAATTAACACCTTTTATTTTAAAAGGCACAGCAAGAGTTGCTGATGCAGTACTTGCCATCGTTCTTGGAACAATAAATGGTCCCATAAGTTTTGGTGTTTTTGCTCTTGTTTTATCGACTGATAAAACTACATTTTCAATTGAAGGTCCACCTGAACCCATTACAATTCCAGTTTTAAAATTACTTACATCTTTTTCTTCAAGTCCTGAATCTTTTATAGCCTCATTCATAGCAATATAATTATAAGCAGAACCTGAACCCATAAATCTTATAGTTTTTCTGTCAACGTGGTCTGCAAGATTTATATTTGGTTTACCATGGATATGACTTTTTAAATTATGTTCTTTATATTCTTCACTAAATGAAATTCCTGATTTAGAATTTAATAATGATTGATGAACTTCATCTTGATTATTACCTAGACAAGATACAATTCCCAAACCTGTAACAACAACTCTTCTCATTATTTAAATAATCCTACTTTTAAACTTTCTGCTGAATATATTTTTTTGTCATCTGCAAATACCAAGCCATTAGCTAAACCAACCGTAGTTCCACCAGGTGACATAATTTTTTTCATATCAATTTCGTATCTTACATTTTTTACACTTTTAATAACTTCACCCGTAAACTTCACTGTGCCTACTCCAAGTGCTCGTCCTTTACCGAGGTTTCCAAGCCATCCAAGATAAAACCCAACTAGCTGCCACATAGCATCAAGACCCAAGCATCCAGGCATAACAGGATCTTCCTTGAAGTGACATTCGAAAAACCACAGATCATCTTTAATATCCTGTTCAGCTTTCAAAGATCCTTTGTTGAAAGAACCATTATTATCGTTAATCTCAGTTATTCTATCAAACATAAGCATCGGAGGAAGCGGTAATTTAGCATTTCCAGGGCCAAAAAGTTCACCATTTCCACATGTTATGAGATCATCGTAAGAATAAGAATTTTTTTTCATAAAATTTGAAGATCCTTAATACTTGATTTAATGATAATATAATATAATAAAACAATATATATATAGAATTAGTTTAGAATTATTATAAACAATTATGAAAAAAGACACTAATGTTATCAACAAATTAAGAGAAATTGGACTAAGACCCACAAAACAAAGGGTAAAAATCTGTGAATTGCTGTTTTTAAGGGAAAAAACTTTCCATTTTACAATTAATGATCTTGTTAAAAAAATTTCTAATGAGATGAATGAAAAAATATCTCTAGCAACAGTTTACAATACAGTTCATGTTTTTCAAAAAAAAGGTCATTTAAAAGAAATAGCAATAAATAGTGACAAAACTTACTATGATACTAATACCTCAGTTCACCATCATTTTTATGATGAAGATACTCACGAGTTAATCGATTGTGATGAGAATGATATTGATTCTATTAATTTAAAAAAAAAAATTCCTGGAAAAAAAATAAAATCTTTAGAAGTTTTGATTAAAATTGCGAGTGATAATCAAAATCAAAATTATTCTATTAAATAAATTATTTAAATCCTACATTATAATTATTCTAAACTGTTGACTTTCGGTTTAGAAGTATTATATGTTTCACATTATTAAATTAAGGAGAATAAAATGTCATTAAAAGGAACAAAGACAAAAGAAAATCTAGAAGCAGCATTTGCTGGTGAAAGCCAAGCAAATAGAAGGTATCTTTATTTTGCTCAAAAAGCAGACATCGAAGGATACAATGATGTTGCATCAGTATTTAGATCAACAGCAGAAGGTGAAACAGGCCACGCACATGGACACTTAGAATATCTAGAAGAAGTAGGCGATCCAGCTACTGGTTTACCAATTGGTGAAACTAAAGCTAATCTAGCTTCAGCAGTACAAGGTGAAACACACGAATATACAGACATGTATCCAGGTATGGCAAAGACAGCTAGAGAAGAAGGTTTTGAGGAAATCGCAGATTGGTTTGAAACTTTAGCAAAAGCTGAAAAATCTCACGCTGGTAAATTCCAAAAAACTTTAGAATCTATTAGTTAATAAATTTTTTTAGTGGGCATTAATTTGCCCACTAAATATCCATTAAAATTTCAAAAAAATTATGAGCAAAGAAGGTAGTTTAGACGCCCCTATAAGACACCCAATAGATTTTGAGCATCCTGATTTTTTAAATCCTGAAAAATTAGATACTGAAATGAGAAGAGCGTTTGACATTTGCCATGGCTGCAGAAGATGTTTTAACTTATGTGACTCGTTTCCAAAATTATTTGACATGATTGATGAGTCAGAAAATGAAGATGTTGAAAGTTTAAAAAGTGAACAATTTGAGCCAGTTGTAGACGCATGTACTTTGTGTGATATGTGTTTTATGACTAAATGTCCATACGTACCTCCTCATGATTTTGATCTAGACTTTCCCCACTTAATGTTGAGATACAGAACAGCTCAAAAAAAATTGGGTAAATTACCAGGTGTACCAACACAATTAGCTCAAATAGATAGAAATGCGAAAATTGGTGTTATGTTTTCAAAATTAGTTAATTGGGCGTCTGATATTAAAAATAAATTTCTAAGAAAAATTTTAGAAATTGTTGTAGGGATTGATAAAAGAGTTCAATTACCAAAGTATAACTCAGAAACATTTTCAAATTTCTTTAAAAAAAATAAAGATAAAATAAATTTTGAAACTCCAAACAAGAATAGGAAAGTTGTAATTTATACAACTTGTTTTGTTAATTTTAATAAAAAAAATACAGGGGTTGCGGCTTTAAAAGTTTTAAAAAAGAATGGAGTTGATGTTCAAGAGGCTTACCCAGGATGTTGTGGGATGCCTTTATTGGAGCAAGCAGATCTTCCTAAGGTGGCTGAACAAGCAAAAAAAGTATCTAAGGATTTATTAGAGTGGGTTGATAAAGGTTACAAAGTAATAACTTTAACAGCTAGCTGTGGACTAATGTTAAAGTTTGAATGGCCCCTTTTATTACCTAAAGATGAAAATATACAAAGGTTGTCATCAAATGTGATGGATATTGATGAGTATGTAGTTGATATAGCAAACAACGAGGGGTTAGCTGAGGGATTACAAGAAATAGATGGTGGTGTAACGGTTCACAATGCGTGTCATGCACGAGCACAAAATATGGGTATTAAATCAAGAGACATGTTAAAATTTATACCAAATGTTAAATTGGATGTTGTTGAAAGATGTGCTGGTCATGGAGGAACTTTTGGTGTGATGAAAGATACACATGATTTAGCAAATAAAGTTGGCAGACCAACTGCTAGACAAATTAAGAATAAGAATAATAAATATATGGCCTCAGACTGTCCGCTTGCAGGAAAACATTTAAAGCAATTAGAAATTGACACAAATATTTCTAATGATGAGGCGTTACATCCTATCGAATTAATGGCAAAAAGTTATAGATTATAATTATGCCAAGAGAAAAAAAAGAAATTGTAAAAGAAGATATCATGCCTCTAGATGTCTATACAAAAAATAGAAAAGAACTTAGAAAAAGTATTGTTAACTTCAAGAAAGATAGAAGAATAGCACTAGGTCCATATGCAACTTTTTATTTTGAAAGTTACGAAACAATGTTAGCTCAAGTTCAAGAAATGCTTTACATTGAAAAAGGTGGTGATGAACAGCTAAAAGATGAACTTATTGCTTATAATCCCCTAATACCCAATGGAAAGGAACTGACTGCTACATTAATGTTTGAAATTGATAATCCAGTTTCAAGAGCAGCATTCCTAAGTAAAGTTGGAGGAATAGAGGAAAAAGTCTTTATTAAAATTAATGGTGAGACAATTAAAGCAATCCCTGAGGAGGATGTTGATAGAACTTCTGCAGAAGGAAAAGCTTCTTCAGTTCAATTCATACATTTTAAATTTAATGATGAACAAATTCAAAAATTCAAATCGAATGGTGCAGAAGTTGAAATTGGGATTGACCACAAAGAGTATTCTCATACAACAAAACTAAATGCAGCAAATTTAAGCTCTTTATCAGCTGATTTTAGTTAATTAAGCCCCAAATATCTCTAGTTTTAACCCATCCTTCATTATCATCAGATTTGATCTTGCACCAGTTGTTTTCACACTTATCGACAATCAGTAATCTACCTTTTTCTATTTGAGCTATTGGTTTTGCAAAAGAAGATGGTTTCTTAAATAAAATTTTATCTTTAGTTGTGATAACTGAATTATTTTTTTTTAATTGTGAGATATGTATCCATCCGCTGTTATTTTTTAAATCAATTATCCTTCTAAAATTCTCTTTTTTATCTAATTGTTTTAAGGGTAGATTAATTTTTTTATAAACATATTTTATATCTGAGTCAAAGCTAGGTCCATAACGAACATTAACTTTACTTTTTTTTAAAGAAACAAAAGTTTCTTCAGTGCCAGAGGATGTTGTCAAAATTGTTAAACAAAATAATGTGTAAATAATTTTTGGTATTAATTGCATTTACATTTTTTTCTTTTGTTGAATTTTACTTTTCTAAAATTTAAATTCAAAAAATTTATAATTAAAATAAATCCATTTAAATTTTGCCCTACATTTAAAATTTTTTTTAGGATTTCGTTAGCTTGCATAGTACCAATAATTCCAGCAATAGTGCCAAGTATTCCTTCATGTTCACAGCTTAGTATATCGTCAGATATAGTTTCTTCTTGATAAAAACATCTTAAACAAGGATTTTTTTTATTATTAAAATCAAAAGTAAATATATGGCCATCAAATTTGCTGATAGCCCCAGTTACTAGAAATTTTTTATACTTTAAGCTTATATCGTTAATCAAAAATTTTGTTTTAAAATTATCTGTACCATCAATAACATAATCATAATTCTTAACAATTTCTATAAATTTTTTTTTATTTAATTTAAAATTATAAATATCAATTTTAGTTTTAGAATTGATATTATTTAATTTTTTTTTGGCTACTTTAACTTTTGATTTTCCCAAATCTTTTTCATCATATAAGGTTTGTCGGTGAATATTTGAAAGACTAACTAAATCATGATCTACAACTCCAAGAAATCCAACTCCTGATCTGGTTAGAAATTCGGCCACAGAGCACCCCAATCCACCCATACCAATTATCAATACTTTTGAGTTTAAAATTTTTTTTTGACCTAAAACACCAATATTTTTTAAAATGATTTGTCTTGAATATTTTTCGAGCTGATTTTTACTTAGTTTTGAACTCATTTTCCAGTTGAGCCAAATCCATCTTCTCCCCTAACTGTTTCAGGTAAAACATCTGTTTCTTCTAAATTTATCTTAATAACAGGAGTTAAAATCATTTGAGCTATTCTATCTCTATTATTTATTAAAAAATTGGTATTACCATGATTATAAAGAATAACTTTAATTTCACCTCTATAATCACTATCTATTGTTCCTGGAGTATTTAAAACACTAATATTGTTTTTAGCAGCTAAACCAGATCTTGGTCTAATTTGAATTTCAAATTCACTAGGAAATGCAACAGAAATACCGGTTGGAACTAAACAAGAATTTTGTGGTTTTAGTGTTATTGGCTCATTTATAAAAGCCATTAAATCCATACCTGATGCTCCATTAGTTTTATAGGCAGGTAGCTCAACAGATGAGTCTAATTTTTTTATAAGAACTTTTGTCATTAATTTAATTGATTAATTATTCTATCAACTATTTCATCGGATATTTCAGATTTCTTTTTATATGAAAGTTTTTCTTTATTTTTATCTTTATAGTAGATCGTTACTTCATTAAAATCAGAACTGAAGCCAATTTTTTTATTAGACACATCATTTGCAATTATCCAGTCACAATTTTTATTGTTTAATTTTTTTTCTGCATTTCTTTCAACATTATTTGTTTCAGCTGCAAATCCTATAACAAGTTCTGGTCTCATTGAATTATGGTTTGAAATATAATTCAATATATCTACATTCTTTTCTAAATTTAAATTTAATGATTCATGTTTTTTAATTTTATTTTTAAATTTTTTATTTATTTTAAAATCAGCTACTGCTGCAGAAAAAACCGCTACATTAGCAGGTAAGTTTTTTTGAGTTTCCAATAACATTTCATCTGCTGTTTCAACTTCAATAAGTTTAATATCATCATCAATTTTTAAATTAGTTGGTCCTGAAATAAGAGTCGTATCAAAACCTTTTTTAGATAAAGATTTAGCAATTTCATATCCTTGTTTACCACTAGATTTATTTGTAATAAATCTTACAGGATCAATGTATTCGTTTGTTGGACCAGCTGTAACTAGTGCTTTTAATTTTTTATTTTTTTTAAGATTTAAAAAATAATTGTTTATTTCGTTTGAAATTTTATCAGGTTCAGACATTTTTCCTTCACCGTATTCCCCGCAAGCCATTTCCCCAATTTCTGGACCAATAAGTTTGTAACCATAATTTATTAGTTTTTGTAAATTTTGTTTTGTTGATTGATGTTCCCACATTCTTACATTCATTGTTGGTGCTAAATAAATCTCTTTATTTGATGCAAGTACAACGGTTGAAGCTAAATCATCTGTTGTACCTTGAGCTAATTTTGAAATTGTATTTGCTGTAGCTGGTGCAATTAAAATTACATCTGCCCATCTTGATAAAGCGATATGATCCATCTCTGTTTCATTTTCGACATTAAATAAATCAGTATAAACTTTCCCTTGAGAGAGTGACGCAACAGAAAGAGGAGTTATAAATTCTTTAGCACTATTGGTTAAAATTGTTTTTATTTGTGCTCCGTTTTTTTTGAAAATTCTAATTGTTTCGAGACTTTTATAAGCAGAAATTCCACCACAAATTATATAAAGAATTTTTTTGTCTATCAGATTTTTCATTTGCCGAATTAAAATACCAATAACCCTATAATTACAAGAACTAATAAACCAATAATAGACTGGTTTCTAAAAGCAGTCATTTCAGATTTTTTATTATTTAAGGCAGTGTAAGAATTTGAGTTTTGTGGGATTTGACCACTAGCTAAAAATGTTAAAGCTTGATTAGCTTTATCCATAATCTCAGGAAATTCTGGCAATCTTTTAATAACCTCCGATGTATTGTTCAGAGTATCTGTGATCGCATTAATTGGATCTTTAGTTTCTCTCAACCAGCTTTCAAGTACAGGCTTGGATGTTGTCCATATATTTGTATCAGGGTTTAATTTTCTTGCAACTCCTTCAACTACAACCATAGTTTTTTGTAACATTAATAATTGAGGTTGGGTTTGCATATTAAATTTCTCAGTTACATCAAATAATTGTTTTAGTAATTTGCCTCCTGATATATCTTTAACTGCTTGACCAAATATAGGTTCTCCTATTGATCTTAGAGCTTGAGCCAAATCATCAATTGGAACATTATTTGGAACTAATCCAGCTACCAAATGTACTTCGGCTACTTTCCTATAATCCCTTTGTATAAATCCAAATAAAATCTCTGCTAAGAATCTTTTACTTACTTTGTCCAATCTACCCATTATACCAAAATCTATAGGGGCAATTTGACCATTGTTATCAATAAAAATATTTCCTTGATGCATATCTGCATGGAAAAAACCATCTCTTACTGCGTGTCTTAAAAAATGTTGAATAATGTCTTCTGCAATTTTATTTGTATCTAAACTCTTATTTTTTAATTCTTCAGTTTCTCTTATTGATACGCCATCAATCCAATCGAGAGTCATTACATTTTCACTTGTAAAGTTCCAATAAATTTGTGGTACTCTAAATCCTGCATCGTTTTTAGTATTTTCTGCATATTCATTTGCTGCAGCTGCTTCAAACCTTAAATCCATTTCAAGATTTGTTATCTCTTTCAATAAAAATACAACCTCAACAAGCTTTAATCTTTTTGTTTTTTTTACAAAAGACTCGATTATAAAAGCAAACAACATCATTGCGTCAATTTCTTCATTAAATATTTTCTTAATATCTGGTCTTAAAATTTTTATCGCCACATCTTTAATAGTTCCATTGTCATTAATTTGAGCTTTGTGCACTTGTGCAATTGAGGCAGCTGCAACAGGTTCGCTAAAGTCTATTATTGAATTATATGTGTCTTCACCAAGATCTCTTTTGATTATTTCTTTCGCTTTGCTTACAGAGAAAGGTGGTAGACGGTCTTGTAAATTTTCAAGTTTGGTTGATAATTCTTCACCAATAATATCAGGTCTAGTTGCTAAAAATTGGCCAAGCTTTATAAATGTAGTGCCCATAGACTCTAAAGAATTAGACAATCTTTCTCCCTCATTAGAACTTAAGTTTTGCTGATTTTTCTTAGAAAAAGAAATTGATAGCAGTTGAAATAATATTGTTACTATAACAGGTGGTTTTTGGAATTTTGAAGCAATACTTAGTATATCAGATTTAGCAATTTTTCTTCCTAACTTAAATAAAGTTATAAATTTTTTAATCATTAATATTTCCATCCACTATGAATTGAAACAATCCCTCCAGAAAAATTTCTGTAAGAGCATTTTTGAAAGTTATTGTTCTTCATTAATTCAATTAATTCTTCCTGATTAATAAATTGTTCTATACTTTTAACTAAATACTCATATGGCTCTTTTTCACCAACTACAAATTGGCCAATCATTGGGATTAATTTTGAATAATTTTTATAAATAAAATCAAGATTTGAGTTCTGTATTTTTGAAAATTCTAAGCACAAGTACCTTCCACCTGGCTTTAAAACTCTATATGCTTCAGAAAGAGCTTTGTTTAAATCTTTTGTGTTCCTTAGTCCAAAACTAATAGTATAAAAATCAAATTTATTGTCTTCGAAAGGTAGTTGTTCTGCAGGAGAAATAACCCAGTTAATATTTTTGTAACTAGAGAGTTTTTGTTTACCTTGGCTTACCATTCCTTTGTTGGGATCCACACAAGTAATTATACCATTTTTATCAGTGCTGTCTAAATAGAGTTTACCTATGTCGCCTGTTCCACAAGCAACATCGATGAAATTTTTATTTAAAGATGGGTTCATCATATTTATTAAGCTTTTTTTCCAAAATCTATGAACACCGAGTGACATAAAGTCATTCATTAGGTCATATTTACTATAGACCTGATCAAATACACCTTCTACTAGTCCTTTTTTATTTTGAAGATATTGTTGCATAAAAAAAAATATATATTCAATATAGTGTGAAATGCCAGAATTACCAGAAGTAGAAATTGTAAGACAATCTCTTCATAAAAAAATCAAACAAAAAAAGGTTAAAAAAGTAATAATACGAAATAGAAATTTAAGATTAAAAATTCCACCGAACTTTGCTACTTATTTTCAAAACAAAAAAATAATTAAAGTAGGAAGATTCTCTAAATATTTAATCATTTATTTACCAAAAGAAAATTATTGCTTAATTCATCTTGGCATGTCAGGAACAATACACGTTGTAAATAATAAATTAGTTAACAAACCTACAAATACTAGTTTTTATAATTCTCCTTTTTTACCAAAAAAACATAATCATGTTGAGTTAATTTTTGAAAATTTTAGGATTATTTATAATGATCCAAGAAGATTTGGTTTTTTCCAGTTGATAAAAAATAATCTAGACCTGAATAAAAGATTTTATCATTTGGGTCCTGAACCTTTTAATAAGAGTTTTAATCTAACCTATGTTTACAATTTTTTTAAAGGAAAAAATAAAGATATAAAAAACTTTTTACTTGATCAAAAATTTGTTTCAGGAATAGGAAATATTTATGCTAGTGAAATTCTATTTTTAAGCAAAATAAATCCATTCAAAAAAGTAAAATTATTAAGTAAAAAAGAATGCCAAAAAATTATTAATAACAGTAGAAAAATTCTACTCAAAGCTATTAGTAAGGGTGGATCTAGTATAAGAAATTTTAAGGATACCTCAGGATTTAAAGGTGGTTTTCAGAATGAATTTAAAGTTTATCATCAAGAGGGAGAACGGTGTAAAAATTTAGGATGTTCTAATGTTATTAAAAAAAAAATTATCTCTAATAGATCAACTTTTTTTTGTGATTCTTGTCAAAAATAGCCAATTATTTTATTGACCACCATAAATTCTCAAGCTATACCCCTGCGGATATGGCAAACACAAAATCAGCAATTAAGAGAATTAGAAGAATATCTAAGCAAACGACTGTTAATAAGGCTAGAAAAAGCAGATTTAGAAATGCTTTAAAAAAAATGAACCTTTTAATTGACGATAAAAAAAAAGATGAAGCTCTAAAATTCTTGCCTAAATTGAATTCAGAACTAATGAAAATTGCCAAGACTGGGATTATTAAGAAACAAAATGCGTCAAGAAATGTTTCTAGAATAACCAAAAAAATTTCTGCGATATAAATTTAAAATTTTATAAGCTTGTATAGAAACAACCACAAGTATTCACATCATGTATTAATAAAGTTTTAATATTTAACTATATCTAGATTTGTTAAATAAAAATAGTTTTTATGATTCAATCTACAAACGATTCAATCTACAAACGATTCAATCTGTGTTCGTTTCAAAAAAATATTTAGATAAAAAATAAATTAATTTTTTTTTATTAATAATTAATTTTACAATCAGAGATTTAATTTATTTTTTAAAAAAAATATTAAGTAGTTGCAAATTTTTTTATTTCGTTCTAACTGAGATTTCCCTACAAGTTATGAATAAATCTACAAATATAAATAATTTAAACAGTTTTAAGTCTGAAAATTTTGATTGGAAATTAGTTCAGTCTGAAATGAAAAATAAGCTAGGACTAGACGTTTATGAAAGCTGGCTTAAAAAAATTACTTTTGTGGATGAATTTAATAATTATTTATTATTGTCTGTTCCAACAAGATTTATTAGAGACTGGATTACATCAAGATACATTGATCAAATTTTGCAAATAATTCGTTTATATAAAAAAGATATTATTAGAATTGAATTTAAAATTGATGACAAAAATACAAATCAAAATCTTGAAAATGTAAATGTTAATGAACAATTACCTGATAGAAGTGAAAATGTATCATTTATAAAAGATTCTTATTTGCAGTATAATCGAATTGATCCAAATAAAAGATTCGACAACTTTATAACTGGTACAAGCAATAAACTTGCTTATGAAGCATCGTTAAAAGTTTCAGAAAATATATCTCATTATAATCCACTTTACATTTATGGTGGTGTGGGAATGGGTAAAACCCATCTATTAAACTCAATTGGAATTGAACTTAAAAAAAATAACAAAGTAATGTTTATATCAGCTGAACGGTTTATGTATCAGTTTGTGAAATCGATCAAAGCTAATGATATGGTTAAATTTAAGGAATATTTTAGAAATACTGATATTTTATTAATTGATGATATTCAATTTATAAGTGGTAAAGAAGCGATGCAGGAAGAATTTTTTCATACATTTAATGCATTATTAGATAAAGGTTCTCAAATAATTGTATCAGCTGACAGAGCACCAAATAAACTATCAAGAATTCAAGATAGAATTAAGTCTAGATTTTCTGGTGGTTTAGTTGTTGATATTCAAAAACCAGATCTTGAACTTAGAAAAAAAATTGTTGAAAAAAAAACTGAGGAATTAAATAATTTATATGCAGATCAACTACAAGTATCAAAAGAAATACAAGATTTTATAAGTACTGAAATCACAGCAAGTGTTAGAGAATTAGTTGGAGCAATAAATAGAGTAGTTTCATTTTCTAGAATCTACAATAAAGTTCCGAATTTGCCTGAAACAAAGGTTGTTTTGAAAGATTTATTAAATCTAGCTGAAAATAAAGTAACAATAGATTTAATTCAAACAACAGTATGTAAATTCTTCAAAATAAGTAAAAATGAAATGCTTTCATCAAGAAGATCCAGATATTTAGTTAGACCTAGACAAACTGCTATATATTTAACAAAAATTTTAACATCAAAATCTTTGCCAGAAATTGGAAGAGAGTTTTCTAATAGGGATCATACAACCATAATACATTCAGTTAAAACTATTGAAAAAATTAAAGAAAAAGACCCTGAGATGGTAGATAATATTAATAAACTAAAAAACCAGATATTATATAATAATAAAGATAATGAAATTTAACGTAAATCAACAAGACCTTCAGCAGGCATTGAATTACTGTCAAGGTGTAATTGAAAAGAGAAGCACTCTACCCATATTGTCTAATATTTTATTAGATGCAAGTAATTCCAGATTAACAATTACAGCCACAGATTTAGACTTAATATTTATTCATCAATTAAATAATGTTGAAGTTTTAGAAGAAGGAAGAACAACAACAACTTCTTCAATTATGTATGATATCATAAGAAAATTCTCTTCTGGAAAAAAAATTAATTTATCTTTGACAGATGTCAGTAAATTGCAAGTAGAGTCAGAAAAATCTATATTCAACTTAAATTGTATTAGTGCAACAGAATTTCCATTAACTGATGAAAATTTTAATCAAAATGAATTTACAATAAAATCTAAACAGCTTTTAAAATTATTAAATAAATGTAAATTTTCAGTTTCCAATGATGAAACAAGACATTATTTAAGTGGGATTTATTTTCATCAGACGGAAGTTGAGGATAAAAATTATTTAACAGCTGTAGCAACTGATAGTCATCGAATGTCCATTTCAAAAATAAGATTAGATCAAAAAAGTGATTTTGAACCAATTATATTACCAAAAAAAACTATTTTTCAATTATGCTCATTGCTAGATAGCTATGATGGGGATGTTAAAGTATCTAACATTAAATCAAAGATAAAATTCGAATTAAATAATAGCATATTGATTTCAAAACTCATTGATGGAAAGTTTCCTAATTATATCCAGGTAATACCAAAGAATAATCAAAAAAAATTAGAAATAGATTTAAAGTTATTTTTAAATTCAGTTGATAGAGTTGCCTCTGTATCTTTGGATAAAAAAGATGGTGTTAAATTTAATTTATCAAAAGATACTCTAAACCTTTCGGTTAACAATACAAATAGTGGTGATGGTAAAGAAACATTGAATGTAAAATTTGATCATGATTTAGAAATAAGTTTTAACTCAAGATACTTAATTGATGTTGCTTCGCAATTAGATGGAGAAAGAGTTGAAATATTTTTTAATGACACAGGTTCACCAGCTTTAATAAAAGATCCGGGTGATTTTGATAGTATTTTTGTAGTTATGCCTATGAAGGGTTAGTTTAACAAATTAAGCTCTTCATAAATATTATTTTCTAAAATTTTGATAAAATCTTTCTTCGAGTGACCTGCTATTATTGGTTTTAAGATTGAAATAGTTATTACTTTATTGCTATGTTTTACACCCTTTTTAGGCCAAACATAACCCGAATTAATGGCAACGGGTTGGCAAGAAATTTTTAACTCTTCATAAATTCTTGATGCACCTTTTTTAAAAGGAGGCCTTTCACTTGGTAGAACTCTAGTACCTTGTGGAAAGATTATTAATGGTCGTTCAGAGTCATTAATTATTTTAGAAATGTCTTCAAAGAACCCCAGGTTATCCTTGGTAACTTTATTTCTTTTAATTGAAATTGATCCAATTTTTTTAAGATACCAGCCAAAAATTGGAATTAAAAGTAACTCTTTTTTTAAAATAAAAACTGGTGAATTAAAAATAGTTTGAAGATAAAAAGTTTCAAACATTGACTGATGAGATGCAGCAATAAAAAACTTTTCATTATTTATAATATTTTCCTTACCTTTGATTATTATTTTTGTGAATAAAAAAAACTTTAAACAAAAGCTTGTCCAATAACCCATCAATTTACCACCAAATAAAACAACTTTTTGAGGTAAAAAAAAAGCAGGTAAAAAAAATAATGAAATAATAATTATTCCAGAAAAAAAGAAAATTGAAAATATAAAGTTTCTTATCATTAAAGCTACATTAAATCTTTGTGCTTTTGCCTTTTTTTGATAACTCTAATTTTTGATCCTTCAATTAGTAGTTCTGCTGGTTTTGGTCTTACATTATAATTTGAGCTTAATGACATCCCATATGCACCAACGTCACACATCACAATAATATCTTTTTCCTTTAACTTCTGAAAATTTTTTAACGATGTAAATTTGTCTGTACTCTCACAAATGGGACCTACAAATTCATAGGTTTTTTTTGATTTTTGATTTGTTTTGATAGAGGGTAATGTTTTGTGATTAGCCCCATATAAAGCAGGTCTCATCAAATCATTCATAGCCACATCTAGTATAACAAAATCTTTCTGATCATTTTCTTTAATGTAAATAACTTTAGATATTAAAAAACCTATATTTCCGACTATAGATCTTCCTGGTTCAAAAATTATTTTTGTAGAATGTTTTTTTAAAAATTTTTTGATGGCAATATTGTATTTGTTGTAATTAAGTTTTTTATTATTATCACTATAAGAAATTCCCATTCCTCCACCTAAATCAATAAATTCAAAATTATGTTTAGTTTTAACAATAATTTTATCAATCACATTAAGCATATTTTCATAAGGTTTATGGTCTAAAATTTGACTTCCAATATGAACACTTAAACATTTTAGACTAATATTTTTTGAACTCACGCAATAACTAACAAGCTCTAAAAATGTCTTTTCATTTACACCAAACTTATTTTCTTTTTTACCAGTTGAAATTTGACTTAAAGTTTTTGCATCTGTATTTGGATTTAATCTAATACCAATTTGCACTTTCTTTTTTTTATTTTTTGCTATTCTATCAATTTCTTTTATTTCACTTTTAGACTCAGCATTTATTAATAATATTTTTTTATCAATAGCATAAGCTATTTCCTTTGATGTTTTGCCCACACCTGAAAAGACAATTTTTTTTGGATTAATACCAGCTTTAAGAGCCATCATAAGTTCTCCCATTGACACAACATCTGCTCCTAAACCAAATTTTTTGACTTCTCTAATCAAATTTACATTTGTATTAGATTTAATCGCAAAACAGATTAATGGCGAAAAAGACTTAAAATTTTTTTTAAAATTATTAATATTTTTTTTTAACTGATTATAAGAATAACAATAAGTTGGTGTATCAAACTTTTTTGCAATATCTTGAATTTTTACTTTATCAATCGTAAGTATTTTTTTGATATATTTCATTAAGCCTTATTAGTAAGGATTATTATCATTTCAGCTTTTTGTTTTGGATCTTTGTATTCAGGATCTCCTTTTTTTCCACAAGAGATCAGTAAACAACCAAGTAAAAAGGTAAAGATAATTTTTTTAATCATTTTTGTTTCTTATATTTTATTATCATTTTTTTGATATTATCAAAAGCTGTTCCTCCATAAGATTTTTTAGAATTTACAGAATTAGTTAAATCAAACACTTTTAAAACATCGCCAGTTAATTTTGGCTCAATTTTTTTTAACTCATCTAAGCTTAACTCATCAAGTTTCTTTTTTTTCTTTTCAGCTAAATTAACAACAGCAGCTGTCTTTTGGTAAGCTTTTCTAAATGACATGGAGTGGTTTTTTACAAGATAGTCTGCGAGGTCTGTTGCGGTAATGTAACCAGTATTAGCAAGTTCAAGCATCCTCTTTTTATTAGGGCTAGAATTCTTAAGTATTTCATCGAAAATCTTTAGACTATTTATTAAAATGTCATTAGATCTAAAAACAATTTCCTTATCATCCTGAAGATCTTTGAAATAAGATAATGGCAATCCTTTCAAAATCGTAAGCATAGAGAATAAATTTCCATAACTACTCCCAGATTTTCCTCTTAAATATTCTAGAAGATCAGGGTTTTTCTTTTGTGGCATTATGGAGGAACCTGTTACGACTTTATCTGATAAATTTAATAGCCCAAATCCATCTGAGCTCCATATGATTAATTCCTCTGCAATTCTTGAAATATGCATTGAACATACAGAAACACTATACAAAAAATCTAAAACAAAATCTCTATCTGAAACAGTATCAATTGAATTATTTGTTGGTTTTTTAAAACCAAGTTTTTTAGTTGTATAATTTCTATCTATATTAAAAGAAGTGCCTGTTAAAGCAGCAACTCCTAATGGATTTTCATCTAAGCTATCTAAACTATTATTAAATCTTTTTTTGTCTCTATTAAACATTTCGACATAAGCCATTAGATAGTGAGCAAATGAAATAGCTTGGGCATTTTTGAGATGTGTAAAACCAGGCATTATGGTGTTAATATTTTTTTCAGCTAATTTTAATGTACTTTTAATTACCTTATCTAAATTAAGATTAATCTCTTTAGTTGCAGACCTCATCCAAATTTTAAAATCTGTAATAACTTGGTCGTTTCTTGATCTTGCTGTATGAACATAGCCTGCCTCATCACCAATTATTTGAAAAAGTCTTTTTTCGATATTCATATGAATATCTTCATATTTTTTATTAAACTCAAATTTTTTATTAGATATTTCTTTTTCTATTTTATTTAGACCATAGATAATTTTATTTTTAATTTTAAAAGAAATAATTTTTTGTTTAAAAAGCATTTCAACATGTGCAATGGAACCTTGAATATCCTCTAAATAAAGTCTCTTATCAATATCTATAGAATTACCGACTTTCTGAAATAAAGTTGATGAACTTTTTCTAATTCTAGTATTCCAAATTGCTTGGTTGTTTTTATTTTTTCTCATGATATTTAATTATACCTATTTAACATGAGATTCTTAATATTATTTATTTTTTTGATAACAAATGTTACAGCAAATGAATTGTCTGAAATAAAAAATATAGTCATACATAAAGACCTAAAAACATACGATAATCTAATTTTTTTAGACAAAAAAGATCAAAAAATAAATATTAAAGATTATAATGGAAACTTGGTTTTAATGAACTTTTGGGCAACTTGGTGTGAGCCATGTAAGGAAGAAATGCCATCATTAGATAGACTTCAAAATAATCCAAAACTTAATAATTTAAAAATTCTAACAATTAACATTGGTAAAGAAAATTTAAAAAAAGTTAATAATTTTTTTCAAGAGCTGAATATTAAAAATTTAGAACCTTATTTTGACAATCCAACAACTTTAGCAAAAAAACTTTCATTACGAGGAGTTCCAACATCTGTACTTTTTAATGTTGAAGGTAAAGAATTTGCAAGAATTATAGGTTCAATAGATTTTGATGATTTAAAATTTATTGAGTGGTTAAAAAATTATAATTAGTTTTTAAAAAAATAGGCAAAAGCAACAAGAACAAGTATTGCTATAAATTGCAAAAGAACTCTTAATTGCATTAATTTATTAGAGTATTTTTTACTAGTTTCTCCACCTTTAAATAGAGTTCCAATACCTAGAATTAAAACAATTCCAACCGCTAATAAAAGTACAATAGATATAATTTTAACAAATATTCCTGAAAACATATAATTATTGTAGTGTGTTTTATAAAATAAAAAACATAATTAATTGACTATGACATTTTGCCTAAACTCTATAATTATTAAACCAGAAAATGGGACTGAGATTAAACACGCTATAATCTTGCTTCATGGGTATGGTGGTGATGGTAAAGATATAAGCATGCTGTCTTTAAATTGGAAAAGACATATGCCAAATACAATTTTTATTTGCCCTAACGGACATGAAACTTGTTCAATTAATCCATCAGGATTTCAGTGGTTTGATTTAACCAAGGATGACCCTGAATATATTCTTGAACAATCTATAAATGCTGAAAATAAAATTCAAAAATTTATTCACGAAATTAAGCAAGAATTTAATTTAACCAATGATAAAATATGTTTATCAGGATTTAGCCAAGGATGCATGATGTCAATTAATGTGGGTTTAACTTCTGAAAAAAAGTTTTCATGCATTGTTGGTTTTTCAGGAAAAATTATTGATCAGGATAATCTAAAAAATAGAATAAAAAATTCTACAGATATATTATTGATACACGGTGAGTCAGATCAAATTGTACCATCAACATATTTATTAGAAGCAAAAGACTTTTTAATTAGAAATAATATTGAAGTCGAGACACTATTAATTAAAAATTGTGATCATCATATTCCTATGGAAGCATCAAGTACAGCTCTTAATTATATTTTAAAAAATTTTTAATACCTCTTGTTATTGATAAAATAACTCAACTAAGTTAAAAATAGTTAATGAATAATTTTTTTGAACAAAATGTTTCATTGGAAAAGTGCCCAGCTTTAGTTCTTAATGCTGATTACAGGCCATTAAGTTATTATCCTTTATCTTTATGGTCTTGGCAGGATACTGTTAAATCTGTTTTTCTAGATAGAGTTATAATCGTTAGTAATTACGATAGAACAATTAGAAGCCCATCATTTGATATGAAATTACCAAGTGTTATTGCTTTAAAAGATTATATTGTACCACAATCAAAGCCTAGTTTTACAAGGTTCAATGTATTTTTAAGAGATAAGTTTTCTTGTCAATATTGCGGAAGTAGTGAAGAGCTTACTTTTGATCACTTGTTACCAAGATCAAAAGGAGGTGAAACAAATTGGGATAATGTGGTTACTGCATGTTCTTCATGCAATGTGAGAAAAGGAGGTAAATTATTAAAATATTCAGGTATGTCACTTAATCAAAATCCTTACAGACCTTCAACTGAAGATTTACACAAAAATGGTAAAAACTTTCCACCTAATTTTTTGCATAAAAGTTGGATGGATTATTTATATTGGGATGTTGAGTTAGAGTCTTAAATTTTTTCAGAAATATTAATTGCTATTTTAGAACCAGTTTTAATCATTAAATCTAAAATTGAATAGGCGCCCTTTTTTGTTGCACCCTTTTCATAGGCAATATCTTTATGATTTAACTCATCTTGTCTAAATTTAGTAATTTTTTTCTTTAAATTTTTTTCATTGTTTCCAAGCTGTTTTATTTGATTTAAGTAGTGTTCATCAATTACTTCTTCTACAGAAGCTGTACACAGCATTGCTGCTTTTTTACCAAGTAAAGTTGAACCAAAACCTAAACCAACACCAAGCAAGTCCCAAAGAGGCAACAATTTTGTTGGAGGAATTTTTCTTTTTTTAATTTCATTTTCAAAAAATTCACAATGTTCTTTTTCATGTATTTTCATTTCCTCAATAGTTTTTTTTAAACTTTCATCTTTTACAAATGTGTTAAGAGCAAGTAATTGACCTTCATATATTTTAACTGCTCCACGTTCACCAGCATGATCAACTCTTATAAATTCTTCAATTTTTTTTTTATCTATTTTTGTCATATTCAAAATACATTTTTATTAAGATAATAGTTATTAAACATGAAATAATTATATTAATTGTTGTAAGTGATAACCCAAAGATTTTAAATGTTACATCTTTGCAACTAACACTTTTTTGTTGCAGTTGCTTGAGCATTTCTTCTTTTGATAGAGCTTCAGATCCATTTTGAAGATCACAAACAAGTGATTCTTGTATTAAGCCTTGCTCAATACCGAAGTGGTATAAAGATAGTAGTGTTGCACCAAGAAACACTATTATTAATAAGAAAATAAAAAATTTTTCAAAATGATTAAACTTTAAATTTAGAATAATTATAATTATTGAAAAGAAATATGGTATTCTTTCTAATAAACAAAGATTACAAGGTTGATGGCCCAGAACATGCTCAATAAAGTAAGCTGAAATTAATGCAATTAAACTAATTAGAAAAATAGTTTTGAATAAATTTTTATAAATTAGACTAAGCATTTAACTTGTGAATTAAATATATAATAACAAATATTAAAACTAATAATATGCCAACAATAGTAAACCATTTAGAGCCATGCTTGTTCATGAACTGTGTAAATAAATGACCAAATCTATATGATAAATAAGCTATAATAAAAAATCTTAAACTTCTTGAGATTAAGCTAACCAATATAAAGCCTAATAAATTAAAACCAATTAATCCACTTGCAATAGTAAACACTTTATAGGGTAATGGGGTGAAACCAGCCAGAAAAAGTATCCCTAACCAAGCCAGAAAACCCTCTTCAAGTGTTAGACTATTTTTTAAGGCAGAAACTTTGTTTTCATAACCATAAAATTCAATCACTCCCATTGCCATATCAAAAAATATGGCACCCAACATATATCCAAATATACCACCTAAAACTGAAAAAATAGACGCTATTATAAAAATTTTAATATAATTAATCTTTTTAGCTATAACCATTGGAATGATCATGACATCAGGTGGAATTGGAAAAAAAGAACTTTCAGAGAATGACACTATACCTAAAAAAAAATTAGAATTTTTATGTGAAGCTAAATCTAAACATTTTAGATAAAGAGTTTTAAACATTTTTTGGTTTTATTATAATTTTAGTTCTTATACTATTTAAAATATTATTTTATTAATAATTAAGGGCGAATGGCGGAACTGGTAGACGCGCACGACTCAAAATCGTGTTTTGCAAGAAGTGAGAGTTCGATTCTCTCTTCGCCCACCAAAAATTTATGAATATAGATAAATATAATAACCTTTTAGAACTGTTTTATAATCAATTTAAAAAAGAAAAACCTGATCAAGTTTTCCTTCAATCATTAAAAGACCATAACTTAAGATTTACTTGGCAAGATACGTGCTCAAATATTTTAAAGTTATCAGAAGAGTTAGAAAAAATCATTGATAATAAAGATCGATGTTTGTTAATTTCAGAAAATAGACCAGAGTGGATGATTTCTGATTTAGCCATTATGTTATCTAAAGGTGTAACGGTTCCAGCTTACACAACCTATACTGAACGAGATTATGAATACTTGATAGACGATTGTGAACCATCAGTAATAATTGTTTCTGATGAAATTCAATATAAAAAAGTAAAGAATTTTATTAATAATAAAACTTTTATTAAGAAAATAATTTCATTTGAAAACTTTGAAAATGACAATCAAATAATTTGTATAAAAGATATTTTTAAAAAAAAAAAATTTAAAGAAAAGAATTTATTAAATCTTGAAATAAAGAGAACAGATTTAGCGTGTATAATTTATACATCAGGGACACAAGGTAACCCAAAAGGTGTAATGTTAAGTCATGGAGGTATATTAAGCAATTGTGAGGGATCAATTTCATTATTAAATGAAATCATTTCAGCAAAACCAAAATTTCTTACTTGGTTACCTTTATCTCACTCATATGAGCATACTGTACAATTTGTTCAGATTGCAATTGGTGCTCAGGTTTTTTATGCTGAAAGTATTGATAAATTAATTAAAAATATGGGAGATTGTAGCCCTGATATCATGACAGCAGTACCAAGATTTTATCAAAATCTATATCAGAAAATTGGTACAAGCTTTAATAAAACCAAAGGTTTTAAAAATTATCTAATCAATAAAACCTTACAACTAGGTAAAAAAAAATTATTAAAAGAAAAATTTTCCACAATTGAGGCCTTACAGAATTTTGTTTGTGAAAAATTAGTTAGAAAAAAAATAAAATCTCAATTTGGAGGATCATTGAAAGCTTTTATATCAGGTGGAGGAGCGCTTGATAAGGAAGTTGGAGTATTTTTAAACTCTATAGGACTACCCACCCTACAAGGCTATGGTTTGACCGAGACATCACCAGTTGTCAGCTGTAATCCAATTCATGATATAAGAATTCAAACTGTGGGCCCCCCCTTCACTGGAAATCAAGTTAAAATAGCTGATGATGGAGAAATTCTGATTAAGGGAGAAAATGTGATGTTAGGTTATTGGAATAATAAGGAAGAAACAGACAAAGTGTTAAAAGATGAATGGTTATATACAGGTGATATTGGTCATTTTGATAATAGATATTTAAAAATTACTGACAGAAAAAAAGATATTATAATTACCTTAGGGGGAGATAATATTTCTCCAGTTAAGATAGAAAATGATCTTACTAAAATAAATTTTATTGAACAGTCATTGGTATATGGAGATAGCAAACCTTATTTAGTTGCTTTATTGGTTTTAAATAAAGAATTTAAAAAAACCTCTAACGATGAAATTGATCATGAAATAGAAACAATAAATAAAAACTTATCAAAAATAGAAAAAATAAAAAAATTTATTATTATTGAAGAACAATTCACAATTGAAAATGGATTAATGACCCCAACATTA
>Ga0209558_1000816_pt1 | contig 24866 bp, 31 predicted proteins | sample SaaInlV_150m_DNA_3_FD_184674 | JGI IMG/M metagenome (GOLD analysis project Ga0209558, IMG submission 184674) | Marine microbial communities from expanding oxygen minimum zones in the Saanich Inlet - Saanich Inlet SI074_LV_120m_DNA (SPAdes) (version 2) | ecosystem: Environmental > Aquatic >...
GCGGTCAAACAGTTCCAAAAGACAAGGCCAAAAAAGTAACATCTAGATTAAATCTTGTAGAACATACATTGGCAAAAGAACTACGTGCACAAGGCGCATACATTGCATCACCAACAGTTCTAAAACATTATTGTATATCATGTGCAATTCACTTTAAAATTCTAAAAATCAGATCAGCAGATAATAGAAGAAAACGCGGTAAACTTCGTTAGTCTTCTTTAATATTTTTTGTAGTTACAATCATTCTCTGAATCAAGGTAATTCCCGCAATTATTACAACAATAATTACAGCATATTCCATAAAACCAATTATTCCAATTATTGCAATTACTAACAATCGTTCTGCACGTTCACCAATTCCAATTCCTTGTAGTTTTACATTAATGATATCAGATTTTGCACGAGCATAACTTACCAATAGTGAAAGGGTGATTGCAAGAAATACCAAATATGGTTCGGCATATCCACCAACTAAAATTCCAAAAAAGATTGCAACTTCAGCAATTTTATCAAACATGGAATCCATGTATGAGCCTTTTTTGGATGTCTTACCAGTAACACGTGCTACTTGTCCATCAACCATATCAAAGAATCCTGAAACTAGTAACAAAATTCCTCCAATAATTAATCCAAATTCAACACCCAATCCATAAACAATAGCTGAAAGAATTGCAAAGCCAAGACCTACTGCAGTCCAAAAGTTAGGAGATAGTCCAGTTGAGGCAAATCCTCTACCCATCTTTTCAAGTGCAGGTTTGAGTGTGTCTCTGAGATTATTTAGCACGTGATAACCCCAAAACACCATCTAATAAAGTCAACAGAACAAAACACAGTCAATTTCAGAATATATTAGAAAATTGAGCGTTATTCAATTTTGAGATAAATTCATGGCAATCATAGTTGACATTATTTTTGCAGCAAGAGAAGCTGTTGCACCATTATCATGGTATGGGTTTAACTCTACAATATCAACACCAGTTACTTTACTATCTTTGAATGAATCAATCAAATCAAAGAGTTCACGAGATGTAATTCCCGCAGCTTCGGGGTTACCAACACCTGGAGCAAATGCAGGATCCAACACGTCAAGATCAAAGCTAGAATAAATTGAATCAAATGAGGACACATGATCTTTTAACAATTGAGGTCCTCTACCTTCTCTGATTTCTTTATCAGTAATTGTTTTGATGTTATTTTCTTTAAGAAATGATAATTCTTCTGCAACAAATGCACGAGCCCCAACATGTAAGATGTTGTCAGCCCCATTTTCTTCAACTATACGTCGGAGATATGATGCATGACTTAGTTTGATATCTGCAAATTCATCTCTTAAATCATAATGTGCATCAAATACAACATATCCAGTATCTTTTGGAAAACTAGGATATGTACCATATGTAATTGAATGCTCACCACCTAAAATGAAAAGTTGTTTTTGTTTTGCTACAAGTTCTTTAGTAATTTTTTTTACCATATCAATCATTTCAGAGGCTACAACTGTATGACGAGTGTTTCCTAAATCTTCAATATTTGCAGTTTCTAAATCAACCCCAAGTTCTGGATGAAAAACTTCAATGTTATTAAATGAATCACGAATTGCATCTGCACCAAATCTGCAACCAGGTTTGTAGGAATGAGTGGAATCAAATGGAATTCCAAATACTGTTGCTACAGGCTCAGAATCATCATCAGATGAAGTGATTAGAGGATTTTTGTTCATGTACAAATCAAGAAAACTCATATCAACTACACCATTAGTTGTGGTCTCTTTGAGAGGTATACAGGTAAATTCAAACCAGTGAAAGGCTTATCTTTTGTTTGTTCATTAATTTCTTTTAAGAAATCATCAAATGAGATTTCCCTCACATCACCTGTTTGTCTATCACGAATACTAAGATTTGCAGAATTTTTTTCTTTTTCACCAATGACTAGGATGTAACGTATCCATTCCTTTTCTGCTTCACGAATTCTTTTTCCAATACTTTCATTTCTATCATCAATATCCACACGAACATCATTTGAAGTGATTTTTTCAAATAAATCATTACTAAAGTCATTAAATTCATCTTTTAGCGGGATGATTCTCACTTGGGTTGGTGCAAGCCATAATGGGAATTGTGGTTTTCTACCTTCTTTGGAATCTTTGGCAGCTTTTTCTAATAATGCATAAATGATTCTCTCAATTGCACCGCTAGGGGAATTGTGTAAAATAATTGGGTGTTGTTTTGTATTATTCTCATCAACAAACTCTATTCCATATCGTTCACCATTTTCTGTATCAATTTGATCAGTGGATAATGCAGATGCCTTTCCTAAATTATCTATAAAATTAAATTCCCATTTCAATACAAAGTAAAAGAACTTCTCCTTCCACATTTCAACTAGAACAGGTTTACCATGTTTTTTTACTAGTTCTTCAACTGATGATTTATTTTCATTGTAAAAGTCCTCAGTAAATCGAATTGCCATATCATAGTCGGATTCATCAATACCTAACTCACGCAGTACATTTTGAGATAACTCAAATCGAATTTTAATCTCATCAATTGCCTGAGGCAAATCTTTACAAAATGCATGACAATCAGGCATAGTAAATGCTCTTAATCGTCTCAATCCAACTAGTTCGCCTGATTGTTCTCGTCTGAAACTATATCGAGTTAATTCGTAGAGTTTGTATGGTAAATTCTTAAAAGACATTTGAAATTGGTTTGCCATTAAGAATTGTCCAAAGCATGCAGCAAATCTCAAAAATAATTTCTTACCATCTGAATCAATGTTGTATTGTCGTGCGGGAAATCGATTAAAGTAACTAACCATACTTGGATGTTCAGAATCATACATGATTGGAGTTTCAACTTCATATCCCCCATACTCTTTTACTTTATCATTTACAAACCGCTCAATTAATGATTTGATCAATCTACCATTTGGAAAAAACCTCATGTTTCCAGAGTCTGATGCAGGTTCATAATCTGCAATTGCCATTTTTTTCATTAATGCAACGTGTGGTGGAGGTTGGTCTACACGACGTACTTTGGCTGATTCGTATTTTGCTAAAATTTCTAATTTCTTGTGTTTACTAAAATTAAAATCAGCAATGTTTGTTAATGTTCCATCAGGAGACATTATCTTCCAGTAAGAACGGATTTTTGATTCGCCTTTTAGAGCATCAGAAGTTATTTCTCCAGAATCCCCAGAGTCTGAATCTTTTGTGATTACTTTGGAACTCTCAGCTAAAGGATGTCCTTTAACTTGTAATTTGTAAGATTTAGTCCAACCAAATGGTGAATGGGATACTTCAAGTTCTGATGCACCATATTCCATCTCTTTGAGTAATGATATAGCAACAGATGGTTTTGCCAAATTTGAGCTAAGATGAGCATAAGGGTATAACAGTAATTTTTTACAACCAATTTTTTCCATTGAATTTTTAATTTGAGAAATGGCATTTTGTGCTACAGATGAATCATCACCCTCCTCCATTGCGACAAATGCAACTACAAGTTCTTCTAGTTTCTGAGTTTGAGGGTCATCAAGGTCTTCTGCAGATCTAATCTCTTTTTTTGTTGGCGTATACTCGATACTATCACAATGTAATTGTAATATTCGCATGTAATCACGTTTTGAGTGCTCATAAATATACGATTCTCAAAAAAATGCCAAATTCAAGAAATAAAGTATGCTCAAAAACAGTTAATTTTTGTTTGAGTTATTCAAACACAATTATTTTATTATGATTTTATTAAACATAGTACAGCATGAAATCAGTTCTGATTATTGATGATAATGTAGACATTGTAGATTCCATGGTTGAAGGGATGGATATGTTTGGAATAGATGTAGTAGGAAAAGCATATGATGGATTAGAAGGATTAGAACAGTTCAAAAAATTAAATCCAGATATAGTGTTATTGGATATTATGATGCCAGATCATGATGGATTTTATTTGTTAGATAAAATATACGGAATTAATCCTAAAGCCAAAGTTATTGTTGTTTCAGGAGACATCAAAGAAGAGACAAGAGAAAAATTAGCAACTTATGAGTTACTTGGATCATTTTCAAAACCAATAAAATTTGCCGAATTATCTAAAGTAATTAATTCATGAATTTTTTTCACGCATAGCAATTACTGAGCGTAAAATTAAACCAGATATACCAAGATTAGAAATCAAAAAGTCCTTTGTACGAGATAGAGAATCATCACCACGAAATCCTTCATCATAAATCAGTTCAATTGAATCCTTGTCAGTATCTACAAATGATGTAATTAATGAGTAATCACCTAGTTTGTCATCAGTTCTTTCAATGTACAATCTTAATTCAACTTTGGAAATTTTATACTCGTCTTGAATAAAATCTCCTGAAGAAAATAATACCTCGACACAATCAGGAGTTTTATCTACACGACTAGGATCATACAAATCAATTATTTTCATGTGTCATTATTTCAAATCATTGCTAATTAAGTAATATTTTATTTTGAATTTACAAAATCCATCATCTACCTTGCGCAAGTATTATTTACAGCCAAAATTTATTTTTTAAAGTGGACCCACACAAATTTCATGGTAAAGATATCCCCCACATAAAATTAGATGAGAAAATGACTATCGAGGATTTAGTCAATGTATTTGCAAATTCAGGATTTAATGGAAGACAACTAGGTGATGCTGCAAAACTTTATGCAAAAATGATTAAAGAGAATGCAACAATTTGTCTTACAGTTTCAGGAGCATTGACACCAGTAGGATTTGGTGGAATAATTAAAACATTAATTGAAAGAGGTTTTGTTGATTGGATTGTTACAACTGGTGCAAATGTGTATCATGAAGATCATTTTGCATGGGGTTTGCCAATAAAACAAGGAAATTTCAATGTTGATGATATGAAATTATATGAAAACGAGATTGTACGTATTAGAGATATCTACATTAAATTCTATGAAACATTAGAAGCAGAAGATCAAGTGATTCAAAAAATGTTTGGGGAAGATTTTCCAGACAAACCATTTACGACTGCAGAATTTTGCAATCTAATGGGTAAGATGAGCAAAGAAAATTCAAAACACCCAGAAAAAAGTTTCATCACATCAGCTTATGACTATGATGTTCCAGTGTACATTTCAACGATAAAGGATTCATCATTGGCATTAAATTTGGCAGTTCATAGACTAAAAGATAAATCATACAATCTAGATTTTGTCAGAGAGATAATAGAGCAAGCAGCAATACTATATCATTCAAAAAAATCAGGAATTTTGGAATTGGGTGGAGGAGTTCCAAAAAATACAGCTCAGCAAACAGGTCCATTACTTGATCAAATTCTTAGAAGAAATGATGGAGGACAAGATTACATTATTCAAATCACTGATGCCAGGCCAGATACAGGCGGATTATCAGGGGCAACACTGCAAGAAGGAAAGAGTTGGGGGAAAGTGCAGGATGCACATAATGGCATGGTTACAGTTTATGCCGATGCAACAATTGCATTTCCAATTCTTGCATTGTATGTTCTAAGTAATCAAAAATCAAGAAAACCAAAAAGATTATACAAAAAATTAGATAAAATGTATGACAATCTCAAAAAAGATTATTTGAAAAACCCAAAAAATCAGAAAAAATTAAAAAAGAAAAACTAAAACTTGTCATATCTAGCACGTTCAAGATCTCGGTCACCTTTAGATTCCTTTTTGTATTCTTTGTAATGTGTTTTACAGAGAACAGTTTTCTTACCTCCAGAATTTACTCGAAGACCAGCATTTTCGACTTTGGCAGTGTTTAGAGAACGTGCACCATCTTCGTCACATCCATCAACATTGCATTTTGCACCTTTAGATACAATACCCATACAAACTATCCCACAAGATGTTATTTATATTTGAAAAATTTCTAATTAATCAAATAGTAATTTTATTCATCAAGGTTCTATATCGTTTATAAGAGGATTATTTTTTTCCAGAATCATGGGTGGAGCAAAAAAACCAACTGCTGCAAATAAAGACAAGCCAGCAAAGGACTCAAAGAAAAGCAAAAAAGACAAGGGAGAAGGTGGTCCAAGAAAAGCAGAGATCACAGTTATGGTTAATGAAAAACAAGGGTTGAAAATTATCGAACATACCAAAGTGATTACAGTTCAAGACTTGGCAAGACAAACAGGTGTTAAAATTTCAGCAGCAAATGCATTCCTAGTAGAATCAACTAAAAAAGGAATTGTAAAAAGAGTTGGCGGTTATTCAGGTCATCATTTGTATCAATCAGTTTCCTCATAGATACTCAACACATCTCCAGATTTCACATCATTTAACATATCAATATTATCACCCAACTTTCCAATTGGAGTCATTGTTTTTGCAAAAACCACATCACGGGTAAAAAAACAGATACTTCCAGATGAGGGTAAAAATGCTACATCACCTTTTTTGAATTCTGTTCTTGCTCTCTCAGTTCCAGAATCAACACTTGTTTCAAAATACAAAATACTTTTTCCTAAAAGATGAACGTGGCCTTCCAAGGGTATGGATCTCATAATTACTCCAACAGTTCGTGGAGACAAGTGACGTTTAAGATCACATTTGATTTTTCCTTTACCTCTAATTTCTAAAATTAGTTGTTTTTTGGAGACAGAAAGTGTACTCAATTTGTAGTTTAAATTCATTACATTAGCCAATTAAACGCTCTTAATTTAGAATGGATTTCAAAACACTTCGCAACAAACCTTAACCGTTGTATTCAACCTAATACTTTTGTTGCAACAACTAATCTGAAGTTATTGGCAATGATATTGTAAATGTTGTAGGATTATTTTTTACAGAAATTGTACCATCATGTTGTTCTATGACGTTTTTAATACTGGGCAATCCTAAACCTGTTCCATCTTGTTTAGTTGTAAATAATGAGTCAAAAATTCTAGGAATGTGCTCCTCAGATATTCCTTTACCTGAATCATATATTATAATTATAACTGAATTTATTGTTTCATTGATTTTTATGATTATTTTTCCTTGTTCTCTCCCAATTGCTTGAATTGAATTTAGAAGCAAGTTTCCAAAAACAATTTCCATTTTCATTCCATCACAGTTGTATGTAACATCATTTTCTGGAGGAAAAATGGTAATGTTTGTATGTATTTTCATTGTAGAAAGTGATTTTTGGATTATTTTACTCAATGACTCTTTCTTTTTCCTGAGGGGTGTTTTTTGTACATATTCCAAAACCCCATCTACCTGATGACGCATTCTATTAATTGCATGATCCATTCTATCGTAATGTTTCTGTTTATCTTCATTTACTCCGTACAATGATTTGAAATTCTCTAATGACATTCTGATTACTGAAAGGGGATTTCGCATATCATGAGCAAGACGAGTTGAAAACTCTCCTATTGCTAATAGTCGTTCAGACTCGATAAGTTCTGCTGTTTTTTGATCCAATTGTTTTTGTAATTGTTTTTGTTTTTTCATAAGATCTGCTTCCACATTTGCAACTTTTGTCAGGTTTTGATGAAGTTTCTTATTTAATTCATATGATAATTTTTTTTCTTCTTCTAGTTGTCGATATGAATTTTCCAATTTTTTGTTTTGAAATTCATCAATTGCAATAAATGATTCTTCAAATAATTCTTTTGCTACTGAGTTTGATATTTCATCTTTTTCATCTGACTTGATTACTTGTTTATGGGTAACTTTTGATGCATTTGATTTTGTTTCATCGGGATTATCTTGTGATTGTTCAATTGAGATAATTTGTTCTACATTTGTTTGATTCTTTTGAAAAAACACTGTTCTTTCTGGAGCGTTTAAAGGGTCTACATTTTTTTCATCAAAGTTCTTTCGGGCAATATATTTACGCATAATCATCATTCAATGTATTAAGACATAAACTTCTGAGTGTGTTATTTGTTCAAACAAATTTCAGTGATGATAGAAATACGATAACGATCAAAAATATCAAAAAACGATAAAACCCTTTAACAGATTTCCACTCCACACACAAAACCATATCCTCATTTCCAATGGAGTTTAACTACTCTAATGATTAAGGAAGTTTGAAATGCAATTATTTCTCGATCAGTCCTTGAATAATGAGTTAATTACTAGCGATTATCATTAGAATATATAACGTTTTAAGAAAATTTCGGTACTTGTCTGATGCTAAAAATACTGAAGTACTTGAAACTCCAGAGATGGAACCAGAAGTACAGACAAATGCAGGATTAAACAAAGCACTTGAAACTTATCGAAAATTAATAGAGAAGAAAAATGGCAAAGATGAAACATTAACTGAAAAAGAACAAGAAGGTTTAGAGAAGAAAATTAAAGAAATTGAAGAAAGAGAAGTTGTTGAAAGAATAGAAGATCACGATGCAACAGAAATTCCATGTGAAAAAAACAAAATTACAATTGGACCTCCAACACTAACTAGATTTGAAAAAGCACGAATCATGGGTGCAAGAGCATTACAATTATCATTAGGTGCACCACCTTTTATCCCAATTCCAAAAACTGCAAGAATTTCATTGGATATCTCAATGGAAGAACTTGAAGAAAGAGTAATCCCAATTACAATTAGAAGAGTACTTCCAAATGGGGATTACCAAAATATTCCAATTGATTATTTTGAAAAATGAATCAATGGTCGATAAAACTTAAAAGAACTAAAAATTTCTAAATGTTGAACAATGCTCATGGAAGAAATCAAGGAACCGCATGGTCAAGAGCAGACCAAAAAGTCTGAAGACACCATCATAAATATTGGATATGACCCAGTTATGCAAACAGCTATAGAAGTATTGCCGATTTTAGGAAATAAAAAACAAGTAATTCTAAAAGCAAGAGGGAATTATATCCCAAATGCTGTAGCAGTTGCAAATATTATTACAGAAAAAATGCTAAAAGGTAATTCTAAAGTTCAAAAAATCATACTAGATACAGAATCAGCTGCTGGAATAGGAGATATGACATCAACTGTTGAAATTATTTTAAATAAAATCTAATAAACACTGCCAGGGCCTTTGAGAAGCATATTTTCACATTCTTTACAAACTTGTTCGTCAATGTTTGATTCAAGATTGTGGTGAATCTCGCAAATTAACAAACTTGATTTGATGTAATTACACAATCCAATGAATTTTGAAAGACTAGATGGGGTGTATGCTAAATCAGATGATAAACTATCACATAATTCATTAATCATGATTGCAACTTGTTCTTCTTGCAAAAGCTTTGCAATCAATTTTGGATCACCACGTGTTCCACGGATGTAATTACTGACTGCAGCTTGAGTTACTCCAAGCATTTTTGAAATTTCATCTTCTCTAATATCATGTTCTTCTGCAAGTTTTTTTGCAAGAATTGCACGTAATGCAGGAATTAGAGTTTTAGATTCAATTTCAGCCGGAAGTAGCATTTGCTTCATATGCATTTTATAATGAATTTAAAGTTTGCAATAAGCAATGATTTTTCAAAGAAAAGATTAGGCATACCTATTTTAATTTCAAATCTATGTGTAACATATTGGATAACCTTTCCAAGGATCTTTACAATGTCATAGAAGAATCATGTAATTTGTGTAATTCAAATTTAATTTCATTATCTGGAGGATTAGATAGTTCCATAATTGCACATTTTCTAAAAGAAAAAAAACCAAAAACGATTGCAATTATTGCAGAAGACTTTGTTTCAACTGATCTCACATATTGTCAAATGATTTCAAAAGAGATGCGATTACCGTTATCAATTTACAATGTAAAAACTACAGTAATTCTTGAAGCAATTGAAGAAACAATAAAAATTTTAAAAAATTTCAACGATATTGAAATTAGAAACAACATAGTAATGTATTTGGCAATAAAATGGGCAAAAGATAACGGTGAGAAATCAATTATTTCAGGGGATGGTGCTGATGAATTATTTGCAGGATATAATTTTCTCATAAACAAGCAAGAAGATGAATTAGAAAAAGAGATCAAAAGGGTTTGCTCAATAATGCATTTTCCCACACAAGAAATTGGCAAATCCTTAGGGATAACCATTGAATCGCCTTTTCTAAATAATTCAGTAATAGAATTAGCAAAATCAATTCCTGCAAATCTAAAAGTCAAAGAGGAAAATGGAAAAAGGTACGGAAAATGGATTCTACGGAAAACATTTGAAGAATATATCCCAAAACAAATTGCTTGGAGAGAAAAATCCCCAATGCAGGAAGGATCAGGAACTTCTGGATTAACTGATTTATTTGATTCTATAATAGGGGAAGAAAATTTTGTAGAGAAAAAATTAACTGTTGAAAAAGAAGACGGAGTAGTAATTAGAAGTAGGGAATCAATGCACTATTATGAAATTTTTAAGAAATTATTTGGAACCCCAGTTGATAAAGAATCAGAGAATAATTGCCCCTATTGTAAACATGTAGTAGAGGAGTCTTCAAAATTTTGTAGAATGTGTGGGGCTTTTCCCATCTAAGAGTTATTTTTGTATTTACGAGGTTTTTTTATGAAGATTTTTCTACACCCATTACAACAAAAATAGAAATTCTTACCATCATGTTCATGAAGTAATGCCAAATCTTCATCAAGTTCAATTCCACAAACAGGATCTACTGGCACAAATTTTTCTTATGTGAATTCTATTTATAGATTGAGAAAAAGAAATTATGAATTAATAATTTCAGTGATTTTTTTTGGTAAAATACCATAATCAGTATCAGGTTCAGATACCACATACAAAATATCCTCGCCAAGAGGCACACTAATTGCAAGTGCACGTTCACGGGAAGCCATGGCAAAATTTACACATCCTAATTGTTTATCAAATTCTTTTCTCATTTTGACACGTAATGCAAGTTCCATGAAAATCATTTCATCATCCTTTTCACTCTCTAAAGGTTCAACATTTTCTTTCATACCACCTGCAACTAATCTACCTCGCTCATTTATCACACCTGCAAATCTAACTTTAGAGTCAATTGCAAGAATTGAATCACATACCTTAGAGTAATCATAAATTTTGTCTGCCAATTTATTCACATCTAAGCGATCGCTATTTAATCCTTCCACAGAAATTTTTTTTGGCACATTAATTATTATGAAGTTAATATTTTTACTAGTTTTAGAAATTCGTCATTAGATAGTGCAGGGATTTTCATAATTTCAGTATTTTCAGAGACATGTTCTGAGGATTTTTGACCTACCAAAGGTGCTAAAACACCAGGAGTTGATCTAATGAATTGTAATGCTCGCAGAGATGGTTTTAGGTCACAAAATTCAGGCATTGTACCAGGATTCAACAATCTCCCTTGCATGAATGGTACACTTGTAAAAACACCAATTTCTAATTTCACTGCAGTCTCAAGTAAGGAAACAGGTTGGCCCCCAAGCATTTGTGTTTTCCCAAGTAATGCTTGATCATATGCCAAGTTAAAGGGTAATTGAATAAATCGAAATCCATGATTTTCACCACCTACTTTTTTTGCAAGATTTACGGTATCTTCAAGTGAAAGGTATTGTGGATTATCATGTGCAACTCGGAAACATTCCCAAGTAGCCATACCGTAAAATCGAATTTTTCCTTCTTTGCGTTTTTGTTCATACAATTCAAACACAGACTCTAGATTTTTTAGGAATTGTTCTTTTGAAACATCTTTGATTTGTCCTTCAACTGCATTGTGCAAATACATTAAATCAATACATTCAACATCAAGATTTTTCAAACTTCTATCTAATTGATCTGAAAGATAAGGAATAGTCATACAATGGTATCCTGAAGTAATATCGCCTTCTTTGACAACTCCTTTGTCAGTATACTCTGCCTTGATGTATTCCCAAAATCCAAGTTGAACATCAGCATCATTTGTAACATATCCATTTTTTGAACTAAGAAATATTTGATCTCGTGTGATTTTTCCTTCATTTACTAATTCAGAAATTGCCTTTCCTACAGAACGTTCTGCTTTTTGGGAACGATAATTAATTGCAGTGTCAATTACATTTATTCCAGAATTAACAGATTGTTTAACAGCACTAGTAACTAATTCATCAGTTTTATCATCAGGATCTCCAAGATAAGTTCCAATTCCAATATTTGACAGAGAAAGGTTCTGAAAATCATTAAAATTGATAGAATTTATGCCTGAATTTTTGGCAAATTTTTGAGTTCCATCAGATGTGGCATGACCTGAAATCATATAGAATTATATTTCTTGCTAAATTTATGTTTAGAGAAATTTTAGATTTATTGTAATAATGGAATCAAGAAACTAATTACAAACAATATACCAGTAATCCTGCTAAACATCAAAGTAGATGACATGTATGGGAATAATTCATCTACAGAATCATAATTTTTCATCAATCCAAATCCTGATTTTATCATTAAAGGAATACCAACAAATGAAATTAAAGAAATAATTGGAAATAATTCAAGGGCAACACCAATCAAGATGGCACAATAAGAAATTAGAGGAAATATCCAAAATAGTTTTACTGCGTTTTGTTTTCCAACTACAATGACTAGGGTTTTTCGTCCCTTTGATTTGTCAGCATCATGATCTGGAAATGATGCAATGAATAAAACAAGTGAAGATAATGAACCAACAATAATTCCTGCAAGAATGGATTCAAATGTAATTTCACCGGATTGAATAAACACAGTTCCAATAACAATCATCGAGCCCTTTACTGCAACAAAGAATTCACCTAATCCAGAATCAACAATTTTAGTAGAATAAAAATAAATTGATAATATTGCAAATCCCAAAATTACTGCAATGGTAAATCCATCAGTAAATACAAAATAACCACCAATAGCTGCACCAATAATTAAAAATGCAACACCTGCACGGTAAACAGATTTTGGTTTGAGTAAGCCTTCAGGTAAAACACCAGTGCCCCCACTCATTTTAGTACGTTTAGTTTTAGTGTCAATTCCTCTTTTAAAATCCCAAAAATCATTTAACAAATCTACACTGGCATGAAGTGCCATTACTCCTGCAAATGTTAAAGCGGCATCAAATGCATCAAAGGATGAATTTTGCCACCAATTTAGTGCTAGACCTACAGAAACTGCAATAATTGAGGCAAGTAAAAATCGAACACGAATTACACGTAACCAAACTGAAAGCATTAGAAATTCTGATAATTTTTCAGTATAATATTCATGAGTTTTTGATTTAACTATCGTTTATATCAAAACTAGACAAAAGGTGCCTAATGATAATAGGTAAAATCACAAAAAATGAGAAAATGGTTAGATTTAACGAGGAAATAATTTGTAATAATTGTAGTAAACATGTTCCAGGGGGATTAAAAACTGGAGAATCAAATTTTAAAACAGAATCATTCAAAACAGAATTAGATAATTTCAAAAAATCATATCTTTGTGGTATTTGCAGAGACAAAAAAAGAATAGAAGATAATCATTAAAAATTAAACTAGGGAATCATCACTGACTTCAATTGGTTTTCTACCCATAAATCCTGAATCCTTTTCATGCCAGAATTTTATCTCTGTCTCCCCATATTTCCAACAAAGCCAAACTTCTTCATCAAAGCGTTTTGATGGAAAATCAAGTAACCCTTGCTCTATGCTTTTTACCACAACACCAGTATTTTCTAAAATTTCTACTGCTTCATAAAATTTAGTTATTGCAGAGTTTAGAGTTTGTTTAAGAGGAACATATTCTTCAAAAGAGTTTGTACTAGACATACTCATTTGTAATTGTTTTTCAATTTTTTTAATCTCATTTGTTTTTGCCAAAGCATCCTCATATTTTTTTATAATATTAGGAAGTGCATCATTTGCCTGATTTGTAGTGAAAAATGAGAACATATTGAAAATCAAGCCATCTTTGTTAAAAATCTTGATTGTTCGGATTGAACAGACATAAGACTATTTAATTTTTCAAAAAGATTGTTTGTTTTTTCTCTCAAACACTAATTGATATTGCATCTATGAGGCTCATACTCATATGCGGAAATTTATGCACAGGATGGTCTCAAAAGAGGTAGAAATTGATCCAATGAATGTACCTACTAAAACAATATTTTTTGATCGTAGTAAATCAAATGGAATTAGCATAGATGAGCAATCAAAGTTAGAACAAAATAACAAAAATATAGACTCTGTTAAAAAACAACCTCAAAATTTTCCCAAATCTTTAGAAAAATTTTCTGATTCAAAAATATCTGATGAAAAATTTGAAGAAATTCAAAAGAAATTAGATATAGAAAAAGAATCCCACTCCAAAGTCAAAAAAAGAGTAGAATTAAAAACAAAATCAGTTAAAAAAGCAAAATCCACACTAATTGAAACTCGATCAAAACTAGATGATGTAATGAAGAATGGAAATGCAGGATTTGAACAAAATAGATTAGAAATGATAGGGGAGATGTCTTCAAAAATGGCCCATGATCTTAGAAATCCACTTACGGTTTTACAAGCTCATGTAGAATTAATGCAATTAAAACAAGAAAAACAGCAAGATGAAAATTTAGCGTATTCACTAACTAAAATGGAAGATGCCATTACAAATATTACAAATCAAATCAATGACGTAATGGATTTCATCAGAACACCAAAATTTCAGTTATCTTGTTGTAATTTAAAAAGTGTATTAGAAATAATAGTAAATGGAATGCATTTTCCTACAACTGTCAAATTAAATTTACTTTTAGATTCGCACATGGTAAAATGCGATGTCATAAAGATTAAAGGAGTAATAACAAATATTGTTCAAAATAGTATTCAAGCAATTCAAGCAAAGGGACAAATAACAATTACACTCAAAGAAGTGGATAATTATGTAGAAGTTGCAATTTCGGATTCAGGGGATGGAATTTCTGAAGAAAATCTGGAAAAAATATTTGACCCAATGTTTACAACTAAACCCATGGGAACAGGATTAGGTTTGGCTTCTTGTAAAGAATTAATTGAAATGCACAAGGGCACGATAACTGTAAAAAATAATCCTACAACATTTACAATATCATTACCAAAATACAAGATAGAATAATATTTTTGACCAATTATAGATGTAAATTTATTAAGAAATCATCTTGAGTGTAAAATATGAGTGAAGATCAATTAGAGGCAATAATTCTTCAAACAATCAATGGTGCAATAGCCACTATTCCAAATTACCTAGAGGAAATCAAAGAAAACAAAGAGGTTCTCAAAGTAGAAAATCCACAAGAATTTGTATATGGAATCGTGATGGGGATGGCATTAGGCATGAGCGGAGCTATTCTTAGTGCACAAAAAGAGATGCCAACTGCAGAAGATCAAATCAAAGTCAGAGATTTAGTATACAAACACATTCCTGAGATAAGAGAACGAATTTTCAGTTGATAAAATTTAATCAAAAAGAAACAGAGTTTCTAGAAGAATTAGAAGAGGCAAGAATTGCTACATCGCATGATAACATATCACATGTAAAACCTGTTTCATTTATTTTTTGGAAAGATTGGATTTTGGTGGCAACAGATTACAAAACACGGACATTTTCAAATATTAAATTAAATTCTCATGCAAGCATTGTAATTGATATTTACAAATCAGGAAATCACAAGGCAATATGCATTCAAGGAAAATCAGAAATTATTGAAGAAGGTTCAGAATTTAAAGAATTTTATGATATTTTTTACAAAAAATTTCAATGGGTAAGAAATGACCCATGGAAAGAAAATGAAGCTCCATTTTTAAAAATAATCCCAAATAACAAAATTAGTTGGGGATTAAAATAGAATGTAAATTGATTATAAGATAAAATCTAATTTGAAACTTGTATTAATTTTGATTTTTTCCATAAATGAGAACATAAAGTAAACATGTTTTCTACCATTTCTGAAGAATTGGTATACATGATTGAATCAGAATCATCATTTAGATCAATTGATTCATTCATTGCACCAGACATTGCCATTTGGCTTTTTGATTCAATAACCATTCTACTTTTTGATGGTAGTTTTCCAACTTTAATTTGAGTGGCACCAAAGTCTTCAAAAACTTTCATAAATTTTTCCTCACAAGGATTAGTTATTATTCGAACCTCACCGCCAGCGTCAATTCGTTGATGTATTTTATCTGGAATTGATGTATGGTGCATTCTCATCAAATCATCAGATGTAGTCACAAGAAATATTGTTTCAGTAGAATTTTGGATTAATTTTCCAATTTTAGTATAGATATTTGATCTCCCTTGAATTATTGAAAAAGATGACATTTCTGTAGGTGTTGTTTCTTTTTGAAAAATTTTTAGTTCTTCAATAAGGGATGTAGCTAATATTCGTAATTTACTTGCTTGTTCTTTCTTTGTTTGAATAATATTTTCTAATGCATCAGAGGGATCCGTAGCACTAATCATAATTGGAGTTGAGGAGGTAGATTTTGTCATACCCATTTCTTCTAATACTTTTAATGAACGGTAGGTCTTTCCACGATCTAAATCAAGTTTTTGAGACATTGTACCAACAGACATTGAACCCATTTTTAGTAAACTGATGTAGATTGTTGCTGCTGCCTCATCTAGTCCAAAATGAATTAATGAACTGTAAATTTCATCCTTCTCAGACATAATTTTTCTCCAAGATTAATTGTGAATTAATTATACTCAATTTATCTATCTTTGAGTTAATGGGTATAATTACCTGTGGAAAATGATCCATTTTATTGATTCCAAAGTGGCGTTTATTACGAAAATTCATACAAGAATACAAAAATTTTCAAACAATCAAAAAATGATCAAAAATATATCAAATTAATGAAATATGAAGGGAATTATTTTGTTTAGAAAAAAGAACAGTTCCATTATTCTGATTAAACAAGTTTCAATATAGTATGTACAGTTATTGAATATTGCAAACTCTAACCATGGCAGATAAGGCACTTTTCCTTATCTGTCATTGGCTCGAAAAAAGATGAGTAAAAAATGAATTAAATGTTCAAACATAGATACATTTTCTAAATTTCATTACACAAGATTGAAAATCAAAATCCTTTTTTAGAATTACCATCATCAGTGTTTGGAATATATTCATGGTAAGGATCCTCAGAAGTAGAGATATCAGACATGTTTTAGTCTCTTTCATATTTTCTCGTTTAAAATAGATGAAAAACTAACAGAATTGACTGTTTGTTGAATTTACTTAGATTGGATTATTCTTAATTTTTTATCTAAATCATCATGGGGTTATTTGACATCATTTGATCAAACATGTGTTGATTTTGAAATTTCATAGACATTGGATCATAGGTATTTGTAAAATGAGCATGACTGACACCAATTCCAATAAAGAATGCAATAATTATAAGTCCAATCCAGATTGGTCGGCTTATCACATACTGAACTATTTCTCATGTTATTTAATCTGAATTGTAAAGTATCTAGTGTGAATCCTTAGAGGCTTGAACCTTTCTTATGGATAAAAAAGATCCTAAACAATTAAGACATAGAATAATTAAAAAATAGAAATGTCAGTCAAAATAAAATGCTCCCACATTCTTGTAGAAAAACAAAGTGAGTCCTTAGAGGTTTTAGAGAGAATAAAATCAGGTGAAAAATTTGGAAAATTGGCAAAAGAATTGTCAACGGATAAGGGAAGTGGGAAAAAAGATGGGAATTTAGGCTATTTTACAAAAGGAATGATGGTAAAACCATTTGAAGAGGCCGCATTCAAACTGGAAATTGGTGAAATGTCAGAGCCAATTAAGACAGAATTTGGATATCATATTATCAAAAGATTGGGATAATTTTTTGAGAAAAGCAATACATAAAATTATTTTCAATATCAAATAAAATCATGGCAGGTATTTTAGAAAAAAATATAGACGAAATATTATCATATTTAGAAAAATCAATTAATAATTTAGCAAAAGATGCATTTGATAATTTAGAGATCGAGGGAGAATTTCAAGGAGTGGATGGTTTTCTTCAAAATCAATTTGATGTCAGACTAGAGAATTTACTTGTATCAAAAAATAGCAGTATTCATCATTTAGAATCTGCTATGAAAAATAAAATCATTCAAAAAAAGCAATTAATATTTAAAAAAATATCAAAACAATACAAAAATTAGATAAAAGCATCTAGTCCTTCTTTTTTTGATTCGATTTCCTTATTTTTCTCAAGGATTTTTGTCATTTTTTTACCCATGCCTTTCGATGCAGTAATCTTTCTTTTTCCAATCCAATAATATGTCTCATCAATAGTATTTTTGGCAATTAACACCACAAGTTTTCCAGTATCTTTTCGTCCGGTTCTACCACGTCTTTGAATAAATCTAATCGAGCTTGGCACATTATCATAAAAAATCACCTGATTGACTTCGGCAATATCTAATCCTTCCTCTCCAACTCGTGTTGCAACAAGTACCTGAAAAATCCCATCGCGAAATTTTTGTACAGTTTCAATCTGTTTCTTTTGTTTTAGTCCTGCATCGCCTGCCTTTCCAATTAAAATTCCAGCAGAAACACCCATCTCAATTAGTTTATTGTAAATCAAATCTACAGAGTCACGATAACTAGTAAAGATCAAAGCTTTGCCAGGTACTGAATCAAGAATTTCTTTGAGTTTAGGAATTTTTGAATGCTCAATTCCTTTTGATTGAGCATCTTTTGCAAGTGAAACTGCCCGAGTAAAATTAGGGTCAACTTCAAAGAGTTCCTTTACTCCAATGCCTTTTTTTGCTTGCGCCCGAGCACAAAATTTCAAAAACGGAGTAATCCCATGAACTTCAAGCATGGTTAGAGCATAATGAATTCGAATTGCAGTAAATAATGGCTTGGCTGAACGTCTGTTTGTATTTAACACAAATTGTCTAATTCGAAGTAATGCTGAAAGGGATTGTTGGGAAGCTAATTTAATGCCGTTTTCTCGTAGAGTATCATATCTTTGATCAAGTGATGATTTCAACAGAGTTTGTATTGCCTTTAGTTCGTCAGGGAGTTCAACATTAATCCATTCGGTGTTTGTTTCTTGAGTGTAGGGTTTTACATCAAGACTATCTTCTGTTCTTTCAGCAACACTTGCAATTTTTAGTCGAGTAAGAATTTCAGTTGCTTTTTCTTTTTCACTAGGTAATGTTGCAGTCATTCCAAGAATTCTTGCAGAAGAATCCTCAAATCGTTGAGCAATTCCAGAATATGCATAATCACCAACAGTTCTATGCACTTCATCAAATATCACAAGGGTAAATTGTTCAGGAGTTACAATTCCTCTATCTAAATCATTTCTAGCAATTTCAGGAGTTGCACAAATTACACTATTATTCCAAAGTTTGGTTCGTTTTTGAATTGTATCCTCACCAGTAATTAATGATATATCATCTAGTGTAAGATTATTTTTTAGAAATTCATAATGCTGATTAACCAACACTCTAGTTGGAGCTAAAAACAAAACACCCCCAGTTCCCTTTGAAAGATATTCAGCCATTACGTGTAAAGCAATCGCAGTCTTTCCCAATCCAGTAGGTAAAACTACTATACAGTTTTCCTTAATTGCCTGAGTTGCAAGATTAACCTGATAATCTCTTCTCTCTATTGAATTTTTTTGAACATATTTTTTCTCAAGGTATGGGGTCAACGTATAAAGAAAAATCAGAAATTGAGGATTTTATGTTTTCGTGTAGTAAAATACTATGTACTAGTCATGAAAGTTTCTCAAGTTTTCTATCAAGTGTTTCTACTTGTTTTTTAAAATCATCAACTATTCTATCTAATTCGGTAGGAGGTTTCTCTGAAGTGGTATTTGACCCATTTGACCAATCAATCATTGCATCAAATATAGCCACAACTTGTAGTGCGTAATCGTAAAGATCTTCTAGATTTAGATGTTTTTTCAATTTTTCATCATTTGGATAAATTACAATATTCGCATTTTTGTGAATTAGGTAGTTTTGGTGAGTAATAGCTATTCTAAAATTTTCTAAAAATAATCCATGAATAGAATTTTTTAGTTTTTCAGAGTATTGCATTTTATTACAAATTTTTTTAACTAATATTCCAAGTGCAGTTTCATCATTAAACCCACCCTTAATTTTTTGAGGATTAATTATAATTTTTAAAAAAGTCTTCATCATATCCAAGTGAGATACAATGAAACAAGATTCTGAATAAATTGCAAATATAATTGAATTTTCATATACATTGTCAAAAGGATCTAATTTCCCTACAAGATCACCAAATGAATGAACAAATGCCTTTTGAAATTCTAGAAAATTTTTAAAATATTCTTTATCAAAGTTTTCTTTGTTAAATGAAACTAAACCATGCGCTTCAAAATCATCTAAAAGAACCAATGTAGCTTTGTAATTAGGATCATGATTCACAAATTTTTTGTAAGAATTACAAACTTAAGCATATTGATGATTTTATTTACAAATTGAATAGTTAAAAAAAGGTAAATGGTTTAGAATCAAGAAATATTTTTGATCGCAATAATTTTTTTCTCATCGCGATCCATATATGGAACACTCAAACAGAAACGGTATGAGCACTTTTGATAGACCAAATTGGGATGAATATTTTATGCTTCAAGCAGAACTTGCAAAACTACGTTCAAATTGTGTTACAAGACAAGTTGGAGCAGTAATAGTTCGAAATCACAGACAATTAGCTACAGGGTACAATGGAACTCCACCTGGAATCAAAAATTGTTTTGAAGGAGGATGTAAACGATGTCAAGATAGAATGGCTGGGAAAATAAAATCAGGTGCATCCTTAGATAGATGTCTGTGTAATCATGCAGAGGCCAATGCAATAATGCATTGTGCGATTTTAGGAATTGAGGCAGGAATTGCAGGAGCTATTCTGTATACCACATTTGTTCCATGCCTAGAATGTACAAAAATGGCCATTACAATTGGAATTAAGAAATTTGTATGTCTTGATACATATCCTGAAACTGATTATGAATTACTAAAAGAAGCAGGAGTAGAAGTAGTTCATCTAGATAAAGAAAAAGTTAGTTCATGGGCAAAAAAACTAATTGATAAAAATGGATAATGAAAATAACAGTAATGGAGTAAACAACAACACTGTTGTTACAAATGACAGTAATAAAGTAAAATCAACTAATCAAAGAGAGAAAAATTCATACAGAAATTTAGAAACATCAATGTTAGTTTCTGCAACATATGATGGTAAAAAAAATGCAGTAGTTTTAAAATTTTATAATCCAAAAACACACGAACTAAAACTATGGACTGATGAAACTGAACATTATCCATATTGTTATTCAAAATTAGCAATAGATGAACTTGGATTCATACAAGATAGAGAAGATGTTCGTGAAATTAAAACTGTTAAAAAATATGATTTAATCAAAGATTCAGAAATCGAAACGTCACAAATTATTGCACAAAATCCACTTGCAATTGGTGGAACTATGGGAGGAAATAGCATTAGAAATATTATGGACACATGGGAATCTGACATAAAATATTATGAGAATTATCTGTATGATCAAAGACTAATTGTTGGAAAATATTACAAAATAGTAGAAGGAAAAATAATTCAAGATGATTTAGAAATTTCAGATGAAGTAAAAATTGCACTAAAAAGTTTGCTTTGGGATAAAGTAGATAGTGAAAGTATGGTTGATTCTAAACAGTTCAAAGAATTTATTTCAGAATGGGCAGAACTGTTAAACCAACCAATTCCTAAAATCAAAAGATTAAGTGTAGATATTGAAGTGGAAGCTGTAATTGGAAGAATTCCAGATCCAAAACTTGCAGAAAAAAAAGTTACAGCCATAGGACTCAAAGGGACAGATGGATTTGATCAGATTTTTGTGCTCAAAACAGAGGGAACAGAGCAAGGAGTAAATGAATTAGATTCAAACATCAAAGTCAAATTTTATAATTTAGAAGATGAAAAACAAATGCTGCTAGATGCATTTGAAATAATCAAGAGTTTTCCATTTGTACTTACATACAACGGAGATGAATTTGATTTGCCATATCTTTACAACAGAGCTAAAAACTATGGCATCAAAGAGTCAGATAATCCATTTTACATGATGCGAGACTCAGCCACACTAAAAGAAGGAATTCATATTGATTTGTATAGAACTTTATCAAACAGATCTTTTCAAATCTATGCGTTTAGTCAAAAGTATACTAGTTTTTCATTGAATGCCGTTTCAAAAGCATTACTAGGAAAAGAAAAGATCGACTATGGATTAGAGTTTGATGAGTTAACACTATACCAAACTGCAAACTATTGTTACAATGATGCATCACTAACATACGAACTTACAAGTTTCAATAATGAAATTCTGATGAACTTGCTTGTAATCATTGCAAGAATTGCAAGAATGCCAATTGATGATATTGCAAGAATGGGAGTATCACAGTGGATTAGAAGTCTACTATACTATGAACACAGAAAAACTAATTCATTAATTCCAAAAAGAGCAGAACTAGAACAAAGATCAGAAGGGGTAATGTCAGATGCAGTAATTAAAGACAAAAAATATCGAGGAGGTCTAGTTGTTGAACCAAAAGAAGGAGTTCATTTTGATGTAGTTGTAATGGACTTTGCCAGTCTATATCCTAGCATTATCAAAGTTCGAAATTTGTCTTATGAGACAGTTAGATGTCCACATGAAGAATGTAAGAGAAATACAATTCCAGGAACTAACCATTGGGCATGTACAAAGAAAAACGGAATGACTGCATTAATTATTGGTTCATTGCGGGATTTGAGGGTAAATTACTACAAGAGTCTATCAAAAAAAGAGACACTTACAGAAGAACAAAGACAGCAGTATACCGTAGTCAGCCAAGCACTCAAAGTAATTCTAAACGCAAGTTATGGGGTAATGGGTGCAGAAATATTTCCATTATACTTTCTTCCAGCAGCAGAATCAACTACGGCAATTGGCAGATATACAATTCTTGAGACAATTAAAAAATGTGAAAGTACAGGAATTGAAGTACTTTATGGAGATACAGATTCGCTATTTATTAAAAATCCAACTAGTGAACAAATCAAAGCAGTAATCGAGCAGGCAAAAAAAGATCATGGTGTAGATTTAGAGATTGATAAAACTTACAGATACTGTGTGTTAAGTAACAGAAAGAAAAATTATTTCGGAGTAACAGAAGACGGGAAAGTAGATGTCAAAGGTTTAACAGGAAAAAAATCACATACACCAGCATTTATCAAAAATTTATTTTTTGAGTTGATAGATGTTTTATCCAAAGTAAAATCAATGGATGATTTCAATAATGCAAAAAAAGAAATTTCTGAAAAAATTGCAATAGTAGGTAAAAAAGTAGAGTCAAAAGAAATTCCAATTGATGAATTGACATTTAATGTGATGCTTAGTAAAGCACCATCAGAATATGTAAAAACAGTTCCACAACATATCAGAGCAGCAAGACAGTTAGAAGGAATTAGAGAAATAAAAAAAGGGGATAGAATTTCGTTTATCAAAATTTTAAACAAACCAGGAGTAAAACCTGCAGAGTTGGCAAAAAAAGAGGAAATTGATCCTAAAAAATACATGGAATTTTTAGAATCAACACTTGAACAAATTACATCATCAATGAGTTTAGATTTTGATACAATTTTAGGAAAACCAAAACAAACAGGATTAGACGAATTTTTCTGGAGTTAAAATGGAAGTCGATTCAACACTATTAACAATTTTAGGAGTATCTGCAGGAGTATTGATTTTAACTGGATGGGTAGAGCAAATCTACAAAGGGTACAAGACAAAAAGTATGAGAGATATCTCAAGATTTTTGATGATATTCATTGCAGCAGGTTCAATTTTGTGGTTAACATATGGGTTTATTGTCTCAGATGTGTTTATCATAGGAACAAACTCTGCAGGATTGACATTAATGATGATTGTTTCATTTATGAAGAAAAGATATGACAAACAATTAGAAAAAATCTAATCAAGAATTAAATAGAATGTACAGAGGTTCAAAGAAAGATGTTTGTAATTAATTGTAAAAATTATGATGAGATTTCAGGGGATAAAATAATTAAATTTGTAAAAACAGTAGAAAAAGTTTCAAAAAAATACAAAGTAAAAATAGCAATCGCACCCCCACAACATCTAATTGGTCTCGTATCAAATAGTTCAATTCCAATACTAGCCCAACACATAGATGATTCTAAAGTGGGTAGCACTACAGGATTCATTATTCCAGAATTATTAAAAAAATCCAAAGTAAATGGATCGTTGATCAATCACAGTGAACATAGAATTTCAAGTAAAGAAATTCAAAAACTAGTTTTAAAATTAAAAGAATTGAAGATGATATCCATACTTTGTGTAAAAAATGTTGCAGAAGTAAAAAAATATGTAAAATTAAATCCAGATTATATTGCAATAGAGCCACCAGAATTAATTGGATCAGGTAAAGCAGTTTCAAAAGAAAAACCAGAATTAATAGCAAAAGCTTCTGCAGCAGTCAAAAATTCAAAAAACAAAACAAAATTACTTTGTGGTGCAGGAATTGTTTCTGGAGAAGATGTTTCAAAAGCATCAGAATTAGGTTCAAAAGGAATTCTAGTTGCTAGTGGAATTATCAAAGCAAAAAATTGGGATAAGGTAATTTCAGAATTTGCAAAGGCATTAGTTTAAAAAGCCAAAAAATTTACAAAATTTTGCATGGTAAGTACAAAATCAGTTTATGCATTTGAAGAAGCAGATAGTAAAAAGAGAATGCTTCTAGGCGGAAAAGGAGCAGGTCTAAGTGAGATGACTCGACTAAAACTTCCAGTACCGCCAGGATTTACCATTACAACAGAAGTATGTAACAAGTATTATGATAACAACAAAAAACTCCCAAAAGACGTGATGCCTGCAGTAATGAAAAACATCATGAAAATGGAAAAAAAGACAGGTAAAAAAT
>Ga0209558_1000831_pt1 | contig 24697 bp, 13 predicted proteins | sample SaaInlV_150m_DNA_3_FD_184674 | JGI IMG/M metagenome (GOLD analysis project Ga0209558, IMG submission 184674) | Marine microbial communities from expanding oxygen minimum zones in the Saanich Inlet - Saanich Inlet SI074_LV_120m_DNA (SPAdes) (version 2) | ecosystem: Environmental > Aquatic >...
CGAATAGATGCGGCTGATGCGGTACTCCCCATCCGCTTCCTCCAGATCGATGCCGAGCAGGCCTGTCCTCGGGTTGTCGAGCTCGGGGTAGTCGCCGCCTCGGACGTAGCTGTGCCCGACCGCGATCTCTCCGCTGACCATGTCCAACAGGTGATTAAAATCTGACCGATGACGCAGGTCCGGCAGCCACGCGCTGTACCAGTCCCACACGTCATCCCACGGGGCGCCGTGCTGGTTGTCCACGTAGAGGAAGTCGCGCATGAAACGCCAACCGTCGCGGAGCATCTGGCCCCACTCGGCCATCGGTTCGACTTGCACGCGCAGGCCCAGGGTGAGCCGGCCGTCTGATCCGGACGGTTTGCTGCCCGTGCTCACCACGCTCCAGTTCGGTCCCTGGCGGTAGAGCATCTGCTTCCGATCGTGGGATATCTGTACGGCCTGGAAACCCTCGATGAAGGTCTCGTCATCGGCATCGTCGAGGCTGTACTTGTAGAGCACCGCGCCCTCGTTCGGGATGACCTCCGATACGAAGACGTGGCCCTCCGGTGCGTCGCGCAGCCCCGTGTAGTTACGGAGCGGCAGGCCCGGTGCATCTACGATGCGGGTGTTGATCCCCTCAAAGTCGATCGTGACGACAGGTGCGTCCGAGGAGCCCGACTCCGCAGTGCCTGAAGCCGTAGTGCCTGAAGCCGCGGTGCCTGAAGCCGCGGTGCCTGAAGCCATGTCCGACTCAGGCTCCTCGTCCGACTTGGGCATAAACGGCGATACGCCATCCTCTTTTAGGATGGCCAAGTAAAGCGCGCGAGTGACGGGATGGTCGAACGACGACATGTCGAGCCATCCCGTACCGAGCCCGACGTCCGTCGACGCGAGGAAATAGAGGTACTCACCCGAGGCATCCCACACGGGCGTGATCGCATCCGCCATACCGTCCGTGAGCTGATGGGACTCACCTGACTCGGTGTCATAGATGAAGATGGCGCGCAGGTGCGAGTCGAGCCGGCGCGCATAGGCGACCCAGCGAGAGTCCGGCGACCACACTGCCTCTAGCGTGCGCTCGGGGTGCGCGTATCGCTCCGTGTCCGCGTGTGCGACGTCGCCCGATTCGACGTCCAGGACGAGCAAGCGATAGTCCGTGTCCGTGAACGCGATGTGCGTGCCGTCCGGCGACCACTGCGGCTGGAAGTAGAAGGTCGGGTTGTCGATGGAGATGCGGCGCTGATTCGTGCCGTCCTGATCTGCGATGACCAGTGCGTATTCGTCCTCAGCATCGTTGAACCACGCGATCTGCGATCCGTCCGGCGACCATGCGGCGTGCCGGTCGGCTACGCCCGGAGTTCGAGTCAGATTGCGCCATGAACCTTCACCCGCCGGGACACTGAACAGCTCGCCCCGGTACTCGAAGAGTGCGCGCTGGCCGGTGGGCGAGAGGCGGGCGTCACGGAGTTGGGTCGCAGGGGCATCCTCCCAGCGGGTACGGGCCCAGTTCTGATCGCCCGACGCGTTGATGTCGAGCTGCCGGGTCGTATTAGTGGCTGGGTCTAGCGCGTGGAGGTAGCCAGCCTGCTCGTAGACCACGACGCCGTCCCCCGCTCCGAGCGACTTCACATCGAAGTCGGCGTGGTACGTGTGCTGGGTCTCGGTGCCCGTCGCAGGATCGAACGACCAGACGTTGGCCGCGTAGTCGCGCTCGGACATGTAGAAGACTTTGCTGTCCAACCACACCGGGGCCAGGTGGCGTTCGCCTTCCCAGGGTGGGGTGAGGCGTTCGTTGGTTTCAGTCGATACCAGGCTGACCGGCTGCGCTTGCCCGCCGCGGTGGTTGCGCCACTCGGGGTCCCAGAGGCCGAGTTCCTGATAGGCGAACCAGGAGCCGTCGGCGTTGAGTTCACCTTCGTAGGCTTGGGCGGAGAGTTTGGCTGGGAGGCCGCCTGATGTCGGCACGGAGTACATGTGCCAGAGCTGGGTGGGGTGGGCCTGTCTGCCGGATTGGAAGAGGACTTCGCCTGATGGCGTCCAGCCTTGGACTACGTCATTTCCCGGGTGCCAGGTGAGGCGTTTGGGTTGACCGCCTGTTGCTGGGACAACAAACACATCCGTATTCCCGCCGTATTCGCCAGAGAAAGCAATCCACTGACCGTCTGCCGAGAAGTGCGGGTGGGTCTCGGCGCCTTGGGCGGTTGTGAGGCGGACTGCTCGGCCTCCCGAGCGGCCGACCGTCCATACGTCGTTGGCGTGGACGAAGGCGATCTGTCCATTGCCCACGTCGGGTTGGCGGAGGAAGCGGGATTGGGCGGCGGCGGGGGTTGCCGAAAAGGTGGCGACTAAAGCGAGAAGGCCGACGGCATGACGGGCGGACATCGGGACTCCGAGGATAACGTTCGATGGTGGGGCGAGAGCCCCGGCGGACGGTCTCAGAGTATGGGATCAGGAGCCGTGTGACCACCGTGACGGGAGACAGATGGAGACCATCACATTATCCATGCAGTGACTGCATACCGGAGCGCCTGACCGCCTGATGCCGCTCTCCCTGCAAATCACCACTCGGGCTAAAAGCGGACACGGCAAACCACCCTGGTACAGATAACAGATAGAGGATGCGCCGTTCGGGGTTGCCCCTAACGAAGAAAGACATTCAAATGTCCTCGACAGTGCCTCTCGCCGTCAGACGTATTTTACGCATGGCGGCCTGCGTCGTGCAGAGGAGCCCATGAAGCTCATCCCATCGTCCCTCCTCACCCTGCTCGGAGTGGTCTTCGTCATCGGAGTGCCTCTGGCGTCGAGGGCCGACGTCCGGGTTCCGCAGGAGGCCCCGCCCGCCCAGGAGGCGGACACCGTCGTCGCGATGCACGAGCGCGCCATGCTCTACCCGTCCGCGATGCAATGCGCCAGCTGCCATCCGGATCAGGCCCGTCAGTGGTCGGTGTCGCCCCATGCCTACACCATGGTCAGCCCGATCTTCCAGGCCATGGCGGGTTTCGTGGGACGGCACACGCAAGGGACGAACGGAGACTTCTGCCTGCGCTGCCACTCGCCGGCAGGCATGGCCATCGGCGAGTCCATCTTCATGGGCAATGCTCAGCGGCAGCAGGTCTCCCGAGAGGGAATCACCTGCATCGGCTGTCACCGGGTCAACCGCAACTACGGCAGGATCAGTGGTCGCCAGGCGGTTCTGCCGGGCGACGTGTACGAGACCGTCTACGGGCCGTCCGACGGGAGCGAATTGGCCCGGGTCAAGGAGTTGGCAGAGTTCCAACTTTCGGGTGGCAGGGGGGAGCGGGGCATGGCGGTGCACCAGACCTCCGAGCAGTTCTTCGAGATGAACACGCCCGCGTTCTGCGGAACCTGCCACGAGTTCCTGAATCACCCGGGGCTGCGTAACCAGGAGACCCTGGCCGAGTATCGCCACTCTCCTTCGGCGAAGGCCGGAGTCACGTGCCAGGACTGCCACATGGGAACGGAACCCGGCGCCTACACGGGTTCGGACACGACCAACTACGGCTGGGGGCCGGCCGCCCTCGTCAACGGAAGACCGACCGGGTCCAGGCGTCTTTCCAACCATATGATGGTCGGGCCCGACCACTCCCTGATACATCCGGGGATTTTCCCGCTCAACCCTCGAGCCCTAGAGATGGCCGAGGTGGACGAGTGGGCGCAGTTCGACTGGAAGGCGGGCTGGGGCACCGACGAATTCGAGGACGGCCCGGGCGAAGACTTCGAGTTCCCCGAGGCCTGGGACAACTACGATGACCGGCTCGATGCGCGCGAGGTCATCGACGACAATCTCTCTCTCATCAACGAATACATGGGTCAACGCCTGACCCTCCTGCGTAACGGATACTCCATCGGTGAGATCCGGATGGAGCGGGCCTCGAGGCGCCGGGGCATCAAGCTCGAGGTCCAGGTCGACAACGTCACCGACGGCCACAGCGTTCCCACGGGCTTCAGCATCAGGCCGGTCTATCTGCGTGTGACGGTGGCCAACGCCCAGGGCGATACGGTCTACAAGTCTGGCGACCTCGACCCCAACGGCGACTTCCGGGACCGGAACTCGGTGTACGTGCGCAACGGCGTGCTTCCACTGGACGGCGACCTCTTCAACCTCCAGCCGAAGTTCATCGTTCGGAACATGTTCGGAGGAGAGCGTGAAGAGGTAGTGCCGGTGAACCTCTCTCCGAGCCCGCTACCCTTCCTTCGACCCCAGCCGCGGTCATACATGCTCATGGGGCGTCCACTGGGCGTCCGGATCCAACGCCACTCCATCCGGCCGGGTGCTCACCGCTCCGCGGACTACTCCGTGGACTCCGACCTGCTCACCGATGACGGGCCGTACGAGGTCAACGTCAAGCTCGTGGCGCCGATGATTCCCGTGTCCCTCATCGGGACCATCAAGGAGATGGGATTCGAGTTCGGCATGACCGCTCGGCAGCTCGCCGATCGTGTGGTGTCAGGGCACACGGTCATCTGGGAATACGAAGGGTCTCTGGACCTGGCGGCCGGACCTGATGCCATCGAGTGGCGTGTCGTGGAAGCCGTGCCGTTCCGGTTCGAGGACCTGAGGTGAGTGCCGTGACCAGGCTCGTTAGCAACACGGGTGTGCTCCTCCTCAGCGTTGCCCTGCTCTTCGGTGCACCGACTCCGGGCCTCTCCCAGGACCCATACCGGTTCCCGGACGACGTGGTGCCCCCACAGCTCGCAGGCTTTCCCGAGCGTCCTCCCATGCTCTTGGAACTCGGCGACAAATTCTACGATGTCGGTGAGCTCCCGTACGGAGTGAGCCCCTGGAAAGGCACGTACTGGCAGCCGGCGCTGTGGGTGTACGGCAACCTCCTGGCGGCCGGCCAGGGACAGACGCTGGGCGGCTCCACCCAGATCGGTACGGCACAGGTGCGGGACCGGCTCGATCTGTTCATGAACCTGCGGCTCTCTGGCACCGAGCGGGTCTTCGTGGGGTTCCGGCCCCTGGACTCCGGCGGAATGACCGGCTTCGATCTCGTCCGCAATGGTGAGACAGTCCAAGGGGACCGCTTCGTGAACGACGGCTTGAGCATGAAGCCGGTGATCTACTTCGTGGAGGGCGATATCGCCGAGCTCTTCCAGTTCCTCGACTACGAGGACATGCGGCCGTACGACATCGGGTTCAGCGTGGGCCGGCAGAACCTCTACTTCCAGGAAGGGTTGCTGGTCAACGACATCATGGATGTCGTGGGGCTCGCCTTCAACGGCTTGTCCCTGGGAGGAATGTCCAACCTCCGGATCTCCGCGGTGTGGGGCTTCGGCGACGTGAACCATGGTGGCACCAAGGATGCCGACCTCGCCGGCCTCTTCATGGAAGCCGACTGGAACGGAGCCCTCGTGGATCTGGACATCGCCTACGTGGACGGCGGAGATGCGACGGGCTCGGGTCTCGTGGCCGGCTTCAGCACGGTCCAGCAGATGGGGTTCTGGAATACCGCCTTCCGCATCGCGGCATCCACAGCTCTCGACGAAGGAGCCGCCGGTAGCCCGGGGACCTCCGACGGTGTGATCCTGTTCAACGAGCTGTCTCGAAAGGACGGCGCTTCGGACAACCTGATCTACTTCAACCATTTCTTCGCTTACGATACGTTCTCGCCCGCCTCCACTCAGCCGCCGGGGCCTCTCGGTCGCATCGGGCTGCTCTTCGGGGGATCCCCCCTGGGTGCATATGTGCCGGCTCTGGGTGCTCCAGTAGCCTCCAACGAGGTCGGAGCCGCGTTAGGGTACCAGGTCATACAGCCGGCCGAACGGCGTCAATTCGTCTTCGAGGCCGCAGCGCGACGGGGGCTGTTCAACGGCAACAGCAGCAGCTCTCTGGGGGCCGGGGTCAGAGTCCAGCAGGCCTTCAGCAATCGATACGTGCTCCAGAGCGACCTGTTCGTATCCCACCGGAACACGGACGGCGCCCACATTGGAGGGCGGTTTGGAATCCTCGTCAAGATGTAGCCTGGCCGCCGCCACTTCATGAACATCTGGACAGCCCTGACTGCGCCGCAGCGACTGGCGCTTCTCCTGGCAGCCGCAAGTCTCCTCGCGATGGCTCGTGGGGTCGCTCGCTTGGTGTTGAGCGCCGCCCGGCGTCGTAGCGTCCTTCAACGGACGGGTGACGAGCACCGGAAGAGGGTTGCGACGGCGATGGCCGGTTACGAGCCCTCGGCCTCCGAGACCGGGCTCGGATGGGAGGGATTCCGGCGGCTCACAGTGAGCGGGAAGGAGTGGGAAACCGCGTCCCAGGACGTCTGTTCCTTCTACCTCGAGCCGGTGGACGGCAAGACCCTGCCCGACTTCCTTCCCGGGCAGTTCCTGACGTTTCGAATGGGCTTTCTGGACTCGGCCGGGCAGGAGAGGCACGTCGTGCGTTGCTACTCGCTGTCCTGGGGAGGGGCTCGGAAACCGTACAGGATCTCCGTCCGCCGCATCAACGGCGCGCCGGACAAGAGTGAAACGCCCGGAGTGGTGTCCACCCACCTCCACGACCGGATTCAGGTGGGCGCCGTCCTGAACGTGAAGGCTCCAGCGGGAGGCTTCTATCTGGATCCTCAAAAGGACGGGGGGCCGGTAGTACTCATCAGCGCCGGGATCGGCATCACGCCTCTTTTCAGCATGGCCGACTCCCTCATCGAATCGGGAAGTACCCGGGAGATCTGGTTCTTCGTGGGGATGCGGTCAGCCCACTCCTTCCCGATGAGGGAGCAGATTCTGGCCTGGGCGAAGGACCGTTCCGGATTCAATCTCGTGATCTTTCACAGCCAGCCGTCCGCTGACGAGCGCCTTGGCGTCGATTTCGACGTGCGCGGCCATGTCACGGCTGAGGCGGTCCGGGAACGTTTGGGCCAGCGGGAGGCCGACTTCTACGTCTGTGGGCCGGGCACCATGATGAACTCCATGGTCGGTGGTCTCGAGGCGCTGGGCATCGCCTCGGACCGGATCCACTTCGAGGCGTTTGGGCCCGCCTCGGTACGCAGGGCCCCCAAGGACGTGGACGACCGGATTGCCAATCCATACTCTGTCCGATTCGCGCGGTCTGGCGTATCCGTGCCTTGGGACAGCACTTATGACAATCTTCTGAGCTTCGCCGAGGCACAGGGAGTTCCCATTGACGGGGGGTGCAGGAGTGGCAACTGTGGTACCTGCGCCACAGCGGTCGACGAAGGTACAGTGGAGTATGTCGCTCGGGCCGCGGCCAAAACCGAGTCGGGGACGTGCCTGACCTGCGTCGCGGTCCCGTCATCAGCGCTCGTCCTCGACGCTTGACTTCGTCAATCACTCCAACCAAAGACGGTGAATCCGATGCTGACCTCCCGTACCCGTGCGACCACCGCCGTGATGGGATTGTGTCTGCTCCTCACGGGGGCGGTGATGTACACGGCCCAGGAAACCGACGGACTGCGGTACGACCCCGCCAAGATCGTCGGAACCGAGCGGTGCTCGGAGTGCCACGAGCCCGCCGTCGACCAGTGGGAAACCACGAGCCACTACAAGACCTTCAACGGTGCCGACGACGTTGAGGCTATGCATCGGAGGGACGCCGCCGCTGAGATCCTGGACAACCTGGGTGAGCGAAGCGCGAAGCGGGGTGTGTGCGCGAGCTGCCACTACACGATGCAGGCCGAAGAGGCCGGCGGTCGGCCCCGGGCCAACTACGGGGTTTCCTGCGAGTCGTGCCACGGCGCGGCCGCGGATTGGATCGAAGAGCACGGCGTTTACGGCGAGGATACATCGGGCGCCAAGTGGACGCGGGAAACCGAGCCCGACGATCACCGTGAAGCGCGCCTGACGACTGCCGAGGCCGGAGGCATGATCCGCACGGACAACCCATACGCGCTCATCCAGAACTGCTTTCAGTGCCACACGGTCCCCAACGAGCTTCTGGTGAACACGGGCGGGCACCAGGCGGGCTCCGACTTCAACATCCTCGAATGGCTGGCCAGGGAAGTCCGCCACAACTACCTGTACTCGGATGGCGCCGAAAACCGGGCCGCACCTCGGGACATGGACGCGGTAGCGCGGTCCCGTGTCCTGCTGGTTCTCGGCGAGATGATCGACGTGGAGTACGGGCTCCGAGGGTTGGCGTCGGCGACCACCGACGGGCCATTCGCCGAAGGCCTCGTGGCCCGTATCGGGGCCGGAGTCGAGGCTCTCGAAGCCATCCGTGCCGCGGAACCAGCCATGGCTGCGACCCTCGACACGGTTCTCGCCGCGGTGGCGGGCGCCGATCTCGGGCCGAACAACCGGCCGGCGCTGCTCGCCGCGGCCGAGACGGTGGGATCGGCTGCACGCTCGTTCTCCGAGAGCGAGGACGGAGCCGGCCTGGGTGGATTGGATGCGCTGATGCCTGGAGTCCCATGACCGGACCACCTGCTCCCCGAAGGCTGGCCCGCTGGGATCATCCATTCGATACCGGGATGACCGAGGGCGACGTCGACCGTCTCCTGGCGCTCCCGCTGTTCGCCGACATGGAGGCGGATCGCTTCCCGAGGAACATCCCTCTCCGGGGGATCCTCCGGAACGACGCCCGAAAGGTTCGATACCAACCAGGTGAGATCGTGATCAGGGAGGGGGATTACGGCACGTCCGCCTTCGTCATCTTGGGTGGTGGAGTGCGCGTGATCCTCAAGAGCCAGACCCGGTTTGCGCCGGGCCGGACCGAGCGTCGGCGCGTGAGCTTCCTCAAGGCCCTGGTGAGCCCGTTCCTGGGGCGCCCGACGCCTGAAGCCCGGGACTTCCGTCCGGCGTCGGAACGCACGGGGCTCATGACGCGGGGCGTCGGGACCGAGACGAGAGTCTACGTGCCTGATGTGACGGGTCTCATCGAGCGATCCGAGACGGTTCCCTTGGCGGAGGCGGGGGATCTCTTCGGGGAGATGGCGGCCCTGGGACGCACCGATCGGTCCGCCACGGTCGTTGCGGAGACCGAGCTCGAGCTGCTTGAGATCAGGCATCCCGGGCTCAGAGACCTCCGGAAGTACGACGCGCGCTTCGGCGCACAGGTCGACAGTTTGTACCGGGACCGGTCGCTGGTCACGCGATTGAAAGCCACCCCCATCTTCTCTCATCTCGCCGACGAAGAGCTGGCCGTCGTGGCCAAAGCGGCGGAGTGGCACTCTCATGGGCGCTTCGACTGGGATGTGGATCTCAAAAAGCGGGGGGCGCTGGACTGGGACGAGCGCCTGAGTGACGAGCCCATCGTCCTACTTCAGGGTGATTACGTGAACGGCGTGACCGTCATCGCCAACGGCTTCGGTCGTGTCTCACGCTCGTTCGGCAATTCGGAGCACACCCTGGAGTATCTGGGCAGAGGGCGGGTCTTCGGCCTGGAGGAGTTCACCCACCATTGGCGTACCGGCGAGCCGGAGCCCCACGGCACGACCCTGCGTGCGTTGGGATACCTGGAGACGCTCTTCGTGCCCAGCGATCTGGTTGAGAAGTATGTGCTGGGGCCAGACAGGAGCCGCCCACGGGCGAAGCCGTCGCTAATCCCCTCGGCGTCAAGCGCTGAGAAGGGTCGGGGGCGCGGCAGGTCCCGCCTTCCGGTGCTGCCCAACGTAGTTCTGGAGGGCTTGGTGGATGAACGGGTCCACATCGGCGGGGCTGCCATGGTCATCGACATGGATCGCTGCACCCGGTGCGACGACTGCGTACAAGCGTGCTCCGACGCGCATGACGGCAATCCTCGTTTCCTGCGCAGTGGCCCCAGGATCGGCCCGCTCATGGTTGCCAGCGCGTGCATGCACTGCGTCGATCCCGTGTGCATGATCGGATGTCCCACGGCCGCCATCTCGCGGGACAAGGCGACGGGAAACATCCTCATCGACGACAACACCTGTGTCGGCTGTGGCACCTGCGCCAGCAGTTGCCCCTGGGACAACATCCGCATGGTGGAGATCCGTGATACCGCGGGTGAGGTGATTCGTGACCTCGAAATGCACGAACCCATCCGAAAGGCCACCAAGTGTGACCTGTGTATCGATGAGTGGGGCGGCCCCGCGTGCCAGCGGGCGTGCCCTCACGATGCGCTGGTGCGCCTCGACCTCAGTCAGGGCCCAGAGAGGCTTGCCCAGTGGCTGGATCGCTGACCGGCCGCTGGAGCAGACGCGCGCTCACGGTGGCGGCCGTAGGGGTGACGTTCTACGGCGTGCTCCGCTACCAGGACGCGTGGGCAGGGAGATGGGCGATACCCGCCGGAGAGGTGACCGGCTGGCTGCTCCTGGCGTTGGTTGGCGCCCTGACCTTCTTGAACGTGCGGAAACGCTTCACGCGCATACCGCTGCTCCCGGCCACTCTCTGGGTCGACGTGCATGTGTTCCTGGGGTTGCTCGCCGGCCTGTTCCTCCTGATCCACGTCGGATACTCGTGGCCGAGGGCTGCGCTGAACTGGGGGTACCTCCTGCTCTTCGCTTCGGTGTGGGCGAGTGGCCTGGGCGGGTTGTGGCTGTCCCGCTGGGTGCCCAGGCGTCTTCGGGAACGCGGGGAGGAAGTGATCTACGAGCGCATTCCAGCCCACCGGGCGCGCCTTTGCCAGCGGGTCCTCGAGATCGTGGACCAGGATCTCGCACAGGACGAGATGCCCACCATCGCCGCGTTCGCCGTGGAAACGCTGCTCCCGTTCATGGAGCGTCCCCAGAATCGGTTTGCGCACCTCTTCCGTGCTCGCCGCCATCTGCAGGACCGCCTGGGCGAACTCGATGAGATGGAGCGCTACGTGAGCGCGCGGGAGCGGCACATCAAGACGGAGCTGGCCGCGCTACTCACGACGAAGGACGACCTCGACTATAGCGAGGCTCACCAGGCGCTGCTGAAATACTGGCTCTTTGTGCATATCCCCCTCACGTACGCGCTCCTCCTCATCGCGCCGGCGCACATCGCGTGGGCGCTCCTCTTCTGATCGCCCATGCCGACCCCTTCTGAGCTCTGGGCGTCCGCGCGGCAGGCGTACGAAAGGCCCACCCAGGATTGGGCGTGCGGGCGCGAGACGCCGTGCGCCGCGGGCCCGAACAGGAAAAGGGGCTGCGGCGGAACCGCTCGATGCGTGCCCTCCACCGAGGCCGACGTGCACCTGTGTGCCCGGGCGCAAGAGGATGGTGGGGCCTGCGAGATGGGTCCCGGGACCGGGGGGAGCTGCGGCTCTCCACTGCCGCCGTGCATTCCCGTTCCGAGCCTTCGTATCCGCCGGCGCCGAACGTCCCTGGCCGTGGGTGGCCTCGCGTTCGCCTTCACGGTGCTGGTGTGGTATTCGTTGCCAGCGCAGCCCCTCGCCGCACGGCTGTTCAGCCCGGGCCCATTGGCCCGGGCCCATGCGGACATCGAGTCGGACTGTGCGTCCTGTCATACGGCACTGTCCGACTCCTCGTACGTGGGTGATCTCGCGTGGGATGCGTTTCGCTCGAGTGGGAACAAAGGCGGGCCCACGGAGTGCGGATCCTGCCACGAGGTGCCCGAGGCGTTGACGTTCCTCCCTCACACCCTGGCCGTGGCGTCGAGTGGCTCGGGCTCCCTCAGCGCTCATCTGGCACCCGGAGGGGCGGACCCCAGGAGTTGTGCCTCCTGCCACGTCGAGCACGGCGGCGCCGGTGCGGAGCTGCGTCCCGATCCGGCAGAGCTGTGTGCGTCGTGCCACCTGGGAGAGCCAGAGTCGTTCAAGGCTGCCCACCCCTCCCTCGAGCCCTTCGCGATTCTCGAGGATGAGCTGCGTTGGGCCTTCGATCACACGTCGCACTCGGTTGAGTATTACCCCCGTGAGGAAGTGGCCTTCGATTGCGTCGTCTGCCACAATGCCGGGCAGGTGCTGACCATGGCGGTGAACACCTTCGAGGCCTCCTGCACGAGCTGCCATAATCACGTGTCCGAGGTGAACTCGGTCCGGCTCCCGGTCTTTCAGCTACCGGGACTGGACTACGAGACCCTCGAAGAGGAGGGCCTGAGCATGGGGAGCTGGCCGGAGGATGCAGGCATCGATCTCGAGGCCGAGCTGACGCCTGCCACGCGCCTCCTGCTGGATGCCGAGGGCGTGCGCGCCGCCGACCGCCTGGAGGCACAAGGCGCACTCCTCTTCGATCTCCTCGATGCCGACGTGGAGCTCGCAGACGTGGAGACGCTCGTGTGGTCCCTGAAAGAGGCACTGGCCGACGTGCGAGAGCGGGAAGGAGCCGCGCTGCGGAGCAGGTTGGGCCGGTGGCCCGGCGTCGAGCTGACGCGTGATCTGAACATCACGCTACAGCAGTGGGCCGAGGCGCTGAATCGGGCGTCCGGCGACTGGTTTCCCGATCTCGAGGCAGAGGTGGCCCGCCACGACGCCGGCGAGAGCGTCGAGGTCCGCGTCGTGAGCGACTACGATTTCACCGCCAAGGAAGTGGGCGCCTGGACCGTGGACACACGGACCTTCTCAGTGCACTACTCGGTGGAGCGTCATGCTGACGCCCTCGCCCGGGCACTCTTCGAGGCGGCCGCGGGACGCGCCTCCATGGCCGGCCTTATGACCGAGCTCCGGCATGACGCTGCGGCCGGATCCTGTTTGAAGTGCCATGGAAACGGGCTCGCCGCATCTGCCGACTGGCTCGAGACGGGTGGAGCCCCGTCTGAAGGCCCGGAAGCCAGCACGTCGGTGGCGGGGTGGTTCGACCACGGCCCCCACCTCTCCGTGACCACCTGCGCGGAGTGCCATGCGGAGACCGGGGCGACGCCATCCTTCGACCCGGTGCCACTGTCCCTATGCTCGGCGTGCCACGCTACCGAGCCCGTGGACCTCGAGGAGCCGGCGACCATGACGTGCTCGGCGTGCCACGTGTACCACGATGCCATGTCCACCAAGGCGATCGGGACGGATTCGGCGACCGCTCCGGAGTCGGGCGGGTAGGTCGGCAGAATCATCCTCAGGCCGCGTCGGGGTGCGGGCGATCCTGACGGGGTTCTGCTTCCTGGGCAGGTGGTCTTCGGCATCGAGTCGGAAGTGATTCAAGAGTAGGCCATCACGGGCACCGGTGGTGCGTATCAGCTACTCGATCCTCAACGCCGTCAATGCATGGACGGCCCCAACCGGATCCCCACCCCCAAGTCCAGAGCCACCGCAACCGCGTGCTCCGAGCTGGACAGCGTCTTGGCGGACAACCAACGGTAGGATAGACCCGGGGTAAATCTCATGCGGCCCGACCCGAAGGTGAAACCGGCACCAGCGTGAATGCCCGGGCCCAGGGCGGGGGACTCGCCCTCCGTCCCCACTTCGGTTACTCCCAAAAGCACCCCGAGGCGCAGCCAGGCCCATCCTTTGCGCGCCCCCGCCCCCAGCACACCATGGTTCCCGGTCACGATCAGATCCTGCTCAATGCAGAAGCCCTCCTCGCACCCGAACGCGCTTCGGACATACCCACCGTAGACGCTGAGCCGAGGCGTAATCTGCCGCATGACCAGTGCCTCGTAGGACAGCGCCGGAGCAAAGTCGAGGCCGGCGGCCGTGCCCGTGTGGCTGCCCACCATAAGCCCGCCCCGGATCTCGGCGTGGGTCTGCCCAGCGGCTGGACTGTGGACCAACACGGCTCCCAGGGCCATGGCGATGAGCCCGGCAGGCAAGCTCCTCATTCTCACCTCCGCACCGGGCCGCTGTCCGGCAGCCCCTGGCTGAACCGGACGGTCGCGGTCGCACTGATCGCTGCTGGCACCACGCCATCCCGGAGAATGGCGCGAATGCTACCGGTGGCCCTGTCGGTGGCCAGGGCCATGCGGGGAAGGCGCGTCGAGCCATCCACGGTAAGGGCACCCTCGGGGCCGATAAGGGAGATGGCGTCGAGGGCCTCAATACCCTCCGCCCCCAAGGGAACGGCGAAGGCGAACTGCCCTCCGCCCCATTCCACTTCCTGGGGCGCGAAACTCAGGGAGAAGAGCACGCCTCCCTCATGGTCGAGCCCTTCCAAGCGAAAGGGCCCGTCTTCGGAGGGGAGGCGGGGAGGCGCGTCCAGGACAAACGTAGGCTCCAAAAACATCTCCCCGTCTCCGGCACTCCCCCAAAGGAGCAGCACCTGCTGCTGCGCCGCCGGGGCCGGCGACGCGTCTACCTCGAGCCGGAAATCGATGGCCTTCTTGAAGTGGTAGTCGCTGACCCACTTGGGATAGCAATACCCCATGAGGTCCTTGTAATCGTCGGGGTCTCTGAGCACCCCAAGACCCGAGCCGAGGCCCGATTCGTAGCCCCACGCTCCGATGGAGCCGCCGTCGTGGGGGTAGCTTGGGTCCGGGCCGCCCGCACCACCGCAGGGGGCATGGCGGAGGCTGACATTGTGACCGATCTCGTGTGCGAAGGTAGTGGCAGAGGGCCGCCCGACGCTGACCGGGTTGCCTAAGGAGGCCAGGCCACCCCATTTGGATCCGGAGGGAAGCACCAGGGCACCGTAATAATTGCGGTGGGATCCCTCTGCGACGCGGAGGGCGGTAATCTCCCGGAGGAACGCCCTCCAACCGCCGTCGGTGGTCAGGTCTGCGGTAGTGGTATAGGTCTCGTGCACCTCCAGGTCCAAGTCGCCGATGGGTAGCATCGACCGGAGGAACCGCAGCGTCGAGCCGGTGGGGCCCAGGCTCGCGATCCAGCCGAAAAGCCCTTGGTTGGAGCTTGAGGCGTGAAGAACCGGTACGATGGTCAGGTCAAAGCGCGGCAACACTTTGACATCCAGGGCCTCCCGACCCTCGGCCGGAATGCGTACCTGGCTTCCCGGGGCCAGCGGCGTGGTGGCGTCCACGTCCAGCTCGACCACCAACTCTACGCCGGGCTGAAGGACAGAGCCGGGGACAAACGCGTTGAAAGACCGATCCAGGCGGCTCTCGACCACCTCATACGGGATCAGATACGAACCCGGAAGCAAGGTGACACTGTGGACCTCAGCGCCGTCCAGGTAAAAAGTGGCCCGCCCCCTGGGCTGGTAGAAGCTGGCTGGGTCGCTGGTAACAAAAACGCGGAGGAGCGCCTGAACCCCAGAGATGAGGGGCACGTCGCCCTGGGCATTCTGGACACTCTGGACCAGATAGACGGTGGGCGCCGCCAGAGCCACTATGTTGGGGTTTACGCGGACTCTGGACGAGGCCACGAGGCCCGCTAGCCTCGCCTGGACCCACACCTCGCCGCCGCCCAAGCCCTCCAGGCTCCCGTCGGGGGCGACCCCCACCGCGTCCGGTTCGGAGAACGACCACTGGGGTGTCGCCCACGACGGATTTGAAGAAAACGGCTCGCCGTCCTGGTCCAGGACCGTCACTCGGAGGGGTGCCCGGTCCCCCTGCGTGATCAGGGTGTCGGCTGGCTCGATAATGAGCGACTCGGGGACCCGGTCGGATACCGTCGCGAAATCGGAGCAAGCCCCGCCCACGAGGGCGGCGGCAAGGAGCCAGGATCGGCGGAGGAAGAGGATCGAGGGGATCATGGCAGGCAGGTTGGCCGCGTCTTATCCCTGGTGCAAGGGGGGGGTAACTCTTTCTTCAACCCGGATATGGCGGACTTCTTGGAGAGGGACTATCTGGTGATGAGTAGCGGTCCTCCTGGGGAACCAGCTCCCCGTCCTTGATGAGCTGAGGCGCCACTCCCTTGACCATTGACCACCCCTGCTCAATCAATCGTCCTTCGAGGTACCGGGCGCGGGCGACAAGGCGGGATCGCCTCGCGTCATCTCCCGAAGTCCCTTACCACCATCTTAGGCAAACCCGCCCTCGTGAACTCGTCGTTCAGACGGGTCAAGTCTTCAGAGATCAGGTCATGTAGCACCCGCATGTGCCCGTCGAGTTCGGCCGCCAGCTCCTCGAAGACGTCACGGTACGCAGCCGTTGGCGCTGCGTCTCCCCGTTCGAGCCGACTGCGCAGGCCAGTAAGGCGATCGTTCAGTCGGATCGGGAAGGCGATCTTGTCCTTGGGACTCTGATTCCGGACTTGGTAGAGCTGGGCCTCGACCCGGCCGATGTCGTCCACGAATCGCTCTGCTGACGCCTTCAGCTGCTGGTCCTCGCTTCGGGCGACACTGGCCTGGATCTGTCCCTTTAGGTCGCGAATCAAGAGAATGCTCCCGTTCGCCTGGCTCTCCGCGTCCCGAATCCTCGATGCGAGCCGGAACTGTCCGACGAGGTCGGCGTCGGTTACCCCCGTCAGCCGGGGATCGCGGTGCACACCGAAGGAGGCGACATGTACGTCGTCTCCCACCGTGAGGCGGGCCTGATACCGGCCCGGCGGGGACCACGGGCCTCGGGCCGGATTGCCGCCCTCGAGCACGATGCCGTCGAAGGTCACCGCGCCCCGATGGCGGAGATCCCATGTCTCTCGATGAGTCCCCTCGCCGCGCCTGCCCTCGAAGAGCGTGCGCACGAGTTCTCCCTCCGCATCGAACACGTCGAGGCGAACCTGTTGGTCCGAATCGGTCACGTAATAGTCGATGACCGCCGGAACCGACCGCCGGATCGCGTCAGCCGGGTTGAAGAGATGGGTGTCGGCTGTCTCGAGACCGGTGTCGATCTGACGGAGTGTCTCGATGTCGTCCAGGACCCAGAACGACCGACCGTGCGTGGAAATCACCAGGTCGCGTTGCTGAACCGTGAGCCCTGTGATGGGAGTGTCGGGCATGTCATAGGAGAGATCGGCCCAATGGGCACCGTCGTCGAACGATACGTACACACCGTGTTCGGTACCGGCGTACAGCAAGCCCTTTCGGTTCGGGTCCTCGCGGAGGACTCGCACGAAGTCACCCGGCGCGATCCCGTCGACAATCTTCGTCCAGCTGGTGCCGTAGTCGTTCGTCCTCCACGCATAAGGCGACCGATCGTCCATCTCGTAACGAATGCCGGCCACGTAGGCCGTCGAGCCGTCGTGTGGTGAAACGTCGATGCTCATCACCCGCGTGTGTGCAGGCATGTCCGGGGGCGTGACGTCGCTCCAACTCTCACCCGAATCCCGCGTAATGTGCACCAGGCCGTCGTCCGATCCGGTCCAGATCGTAGCCTGGTCATGGGGAGACGGCGCGAGCGCGTATAGCGTCGCATAGATCTCGGGTCCGTCCTGGTCCTTCACGACAGGCCCGCCGGAGTCGCCCATGGTCTCCGGCTCAGCACGCGTGAGGTCGGGGCTGATCCTCAGCCAGGACTCTCCTTCGTCCGTCGACTTCCACAGGTGCTGGGAGCCGACATACAGCGCTGCGGGCTCGGCTAGCGACACTGCGATCGGATACGTCCAGTTCCAGCGTTCGGGCATGTCTCGCGCCGGCTCGCCCATGACGATGCGAGGGTGCGGCTGAATGTCCCGAACAAGACCCGTGTTGCGGTCGTAGCGGGTGAGCGCATTTGTCGCGCCGGCATAGAATACGCTTGGATCGGTTGGTCTTGGCGCAACGTATCCACTCTCGCCTCCTCCCACCGAATACATCCACTCCGTGCTCACGCCGCGTGGGTTTTGAAGATGCCCCTCCTCGGACGAAACGCAGACGGTGGAGTTGTCCTGCTGGGCACCACACGCGTGGTAGGGGAAGTCCGTCGTGGTCGCGAGGCGGTAGATCTGTGCCGTGGGATACTTCATTCCCGTCCAGGTGCGCCCGCCGTTGACGGACACAACACCACCACCGTCATTGCCATTGATCATGCGGAGGGGGTTCCCTGGATCGATCCAGATGTCGTGGTGATCGGCGTGCGTCTCGCGAACACTCTCCAGCGTACGGCCGGCATCGGTCGACTTCATGAGCCGGAAATTGAGGATGTAGATCGTGTTCCGGTCGACCGGGTCGGCCTGGATCCGCTGGAAGTAGAACGCCCGCTGCCAGATGTCTCGGTGTGCGTTCACGAGGGTCCACGAAGAGCCTCCGTCGTCCGACATGTAGAGGCCTCCGGCCTCAGCCTCCACGTTCGCCCAGATCCTCTGGGAATCTGCGCCGGACACGGTGATCGCTATTTTGCCCAGAACACCGGCCGGAGATCCCACACTACGCGCCGGGAAACCCGGATTGTCGGTCAGTTCGGACCAGGTATCGCCGCCATCCGTCGTCTTGAAGATTCCAGAACCTTCCCCGCCGCTCCACAGTTGCCAGGGCTTCCGGTGCACCTCCCAGAGCGTCGCATAAAGGACGTCAGGGTCGTGCGGATCCATGACGAGATCGACCGCGCCAGTGCGGTCGTTCCGGAACAGAACCTTGTCCCAGGTCCGGCCGCCGTCGGTGGTCCGGAAGACGCCGCGGTCGGCACTCGGGCCGAACGGATGTCCGAGAGCAGCCACGAAAGCCCGCTCCGGGTCGGTCGGGTGCACCCTGATCCGGCCGATCGCTTGGGTGTTCTCCAGACCGACGTGACGCCAGTTCCTCCCGCCATCGTCGGAGCGATACACACCGTCGCCTTGAAGCACATTCGCTCTCAGCTGCACCTCGCCCATCCCGATGTAGACGACGTCCGGGTTCGATTCTGCAACTGTCACCGCCCCGACAGAGCCACTCCTTATCTGACCGTCCGTCACCGGGGACCACGAGGTGCCACCGTCGGTGGTCTTGAAGAGCCCACCACCCGTCGCGCCGAAGTAGTACTCGAACGGTCGATCGGAGTGTCCGGCTACGGCGATCGAGCGCCCGCCACGGTCCGGTCCAATCGATCGCCACTCGAGCGGGGGCATCAGTGCGGCCTGCCCGGGGGCGGACTGCGCCGCTGCTGGCGCCGCGAGAAGTGCCAGCAGCGCCACCGGCGCCGCTATTAGCGCCGCGAGGACACGGAAAAGAACCGAGATGATCAGACTTTGACGACTCATCGTCTCTCCCCTTGGTCTAGCGAGATGTCGGAACGCGGAATGGGGTGGGTGGCAGCCACACGGTGTCGGGCAGCGATGTCCAATCCCCTGTCGCTGCAAAGTGCAGAATGCCGGAGCGAAATTCACCCGACGCACGCATCGCAGCCCGGATCGCCCCGTGGGGGCCACGCACGATGGGAATGAACTTGCTGTTCTTGAAGTGGGGCACGAGTTCCAACGAGTTCTCGAAAGGAGTCGAGGTGTCCCAGGTGCCGTGCGCGATAACCGTCGGGATCTCTGTGTCGAAGTTCTGCCGGAAATCGTTTCCCAGGTCACTTTCCCACGCTGGGCAGCGGGCAATGTACCCCCAGTTCATTCCGAAAAGCACCTCGTTCGCGGGGTCCGCCGATTGTCTCGCAAGGCGTTCCGGCGTGATTCCCGAGCCGCAGTCCAGCTGAAAATAGCTCGCAGTGCGATACTGGGGGCCCGACGGCCGGGAACCGAGGTAGAGCTCCTCCGCGGCGCGCGTGAAGTTCCCCTCGGTCATCTCGATGACATCCGCAGGCCACCCCCGCAGACCCGCCGAGAACCCGCGGGCCAGGGTTCCGACCGCGGTACCGTCGAAGAGCACATCGTGACGACTGCCGTCATCCGGGTCGGTGACCGACACCGTGAACGGGCTCTGAGCTGCGCTTCTGACGAGATCCTCGAATGCTGCGACGAGGCCGCCTTCCGGAATCCGCCCGCTCAATTCGGCCGATGCCTCGGCTTCCTCGGCCACTCGGCGATAGACGTTCCAAAGGTGGCCGGGGTCATCGTAGGTATGATCCGGGCCTTCCATTCCCCGAAAAATCGCTCGCTCCACGATCTCGGGATGTAGGCGCATGAGGCTCATGCCCCAGTGTGACCCAAAGCTTCCGCCCCACATGATGATCTTGTCGTACCCAAGAGCGAGGCGGACCTCGTTCACGTCCTCGGCGGCTTCGAGCACCGTGAAGCCCGCAAGGTCGAGTCCACTCTGCTCCCAGAATGCCCGTTCGGGGGCGAGCATGGCCTGCAACTCGGCGGCGGCTCGTTCAGGGTCAGCGGCCACGTCGCCAGGAGTGATCTCCGTCGTCGTCTCGATTGTGGTAGTGGGCTTCGATGAGCCGATCCCACGCTGGCCGACAACGATGACGTCCGATACCTGCGTGAGCGGCAGCCAACGGTCTTCGAACGTGCCGACCTCCTCCAGGGCACGTTCGAGTCCATCGAAGCTGGGACCCCCGTGGAGGAAGAAGACCGGAGGTGTGCCCGGTCGCGCTTCGGACGATGCACGGAAGCGGTAGACCTCGACGCCGAGGACTCCGCTATCCGGATTCGAGCGATTCACCGGTGCGAAGTAGAGGCCCCGCTCCGCGTTCACGAAGCCCCCGTCGAGGAGGGGGATTCGTTCCGGGTAAAGGAACATCGTCCCGGCGGCGGGCGGGGGAGCAACCGCCGTGTGGAATGACGCATCACTGGTGGGCTCGGCACACGCGCTGCTGACAACGAGACATGCCGCAGCTACGATTTTGTCGATTCGCATTTCTCGCTCCTTGGGGTTGCGAACGTCAGGGGCGTCCGCGCGTCATGCAAGGGCGGGCGTGGACCGGGGACCCAGTCGACGCGGGTCATGGCCGGCTGGGTCGAGGGGCGCCATAGCGACGCGAGGTTGTTGGCGCTTCCGCCTAACGTCGACTTCTCCGACGTACTCAATCCCCTTCCGCAGGGCCGCTTAACGCGAAGTGCGGATTCGGACTGTGCACGTGGGAGAAGCCGACCGTATACGTGTACTGACCCTCGTCGTTGGCTCGGGCCGGCATCAGGCCCTCACCTGCCCAAGCGGACCGCTAGGACTCAGGAGCGGGGGAAGCCAGAGGAAGCCGAATCCTAAAGATCGTCCCCTCTCCCACGACACTTTCCACTGAGATAGTCCCCTTGTGACCCTCCACGATGCCTCGGACCACCGAAAGGCCGAGGCCGGTTCCCTCGTCACTGCCTTTCGTGCTGAAGAAAGGCTCGAAGATTTTGTCCATAATCTCTTCGGCCATTCCGTGTCCGTTGTCGGCCACGGAGAGCTCGGCCTCCGTATCTGTTGAAACGGTGCTCACTGTGAGGGAGCCTCCGTCAGGGAGAGCATCTCGGGCGTTTACGACCAGGTTGGTGATGATCTGCTTCAGCTGACCAGAATCGGCTTGAACCGGGAGGGCCTCCTCCGAAAGGTCGAAGTTGAATTGAAGTCCCTTCCCGCCGAGAATACGGGCGATGGGCTCGATCTCCGTGACCACTCCGTTCAAATCCACCACCCCTCGAACCACGGATTCGTGCCGCGCAAAGGTGAGGAGCTGCTTTGCCAACACACGTCCCTCACGTGTCGCTTGCACAATTGCCGTCAAGTCATCTCGGAGGGTTCCTTCCTTCGGGGCATCCTCCAACGCCAGCTGGGCGGGGGTCATGATGGCCTGGAGTACGTTGTTGAAGTCATGGGCGATTCCGGCGCAGACCCGCCCGATCGCGTCGAGGCGTTGGGACTGCTGCACCTCCTCCTCCATGCGCTTCCGCTCCGACACATCCCGAATGACGATCTCCACTCCCATCCCCTCCTCGCTGGGGAAGGGTCCGGCGGCTAGCTCGGCCGAGAAGCTTTCGCCTGCTTTTGTAAGGCAGTCGACTTCGCAGAGAACCCGGCGCTTGGATCCGTTCAAGATCTCGCTGAGGTTTGAACGGCAGGAATCCACCGCATGTGGCGCAATCATCTCCCACATACTTTCCCCTTCGAACTCAAGGTCCTCCGCACCGCCAAACAACTGCCTTGCCTCTGGATTGGCGAAAAGGACGGTGGCCGTCTGGTCCAAGATGAGAATCCCATCGGGCGAAAGCTGGATGACGTTCTCTAGCCTTTTCAGCGCCAGGGCCAAACGCCGGTGTCGATCCAGCCGGGTGATGGTACGGACCCGGGCCCGAAGCTCCGTCCGGTTGGTGGGTTTGGATATGAAGTCGTCGGCTCCGCTCTCGATCCCCTCAATGAGGGACTTTCTGTCGTCGAGGGCTGTGACAAGCAGGACGGGGACGTCTGCCAAGGCCGGATCATCTCGAAGGACTCGACAAACCTCGAATCCACTCATGCCAGGCATCATCACGTCCAGGAGAATCAGATCCGGGTTCAGGCTTCTGGCCAGTTCTAGCGCCTCAGGACCGTTCGTGGCCGTCGTGATGCGGTATCCCTGGCCTTGCAAGGAGACCGATAGCGTCTCCAGTGCCGCAGGCGTGTCATCGACGAGGAGAAGCTTAGGGGCGTACGGCGTTGATTCAGTCATGATCAGCTTTCGCGGCGGATCAGCCGCTCGATGGTTGCTGTGAGGTTTTTGAGGCTCACCGGCTTGCTCAGATACTCGTTGGCACCGGTGGCCAGACATCGCTCCCGATCTCCGTCCATGGCCACCGCTGTGACGATGATGATCGGAGTAGAAGCGAGTTCGGTGATGTCGCGGATTTGCCTGGTCGCCTCGATTCCATCCATCACCGGCATCTGGACATCCATCAGGATAAGGTCGGGGGATTCTTCCTTGGCACGGTCCACCGCCTCCTGTCCATTCCGAGCGACAATGAGGCGATAACCCTTGGCCTGGAGCACCGCAGACATTACCTCGATTGTGACTTCGTTGTCTTCGGCCAGGAGCACCAGTGGGGCCGCGCCTCCGAGCGGCGGATCGAGCTCCTCGATGGCCGCCTCGGGTTCCCCACCGGCCCCAGTACCCTCCGTCGGGTTCCTAACGACAGTGGGCGCCTCCCACGGAAGGGAGACCGTGAACCGCGTCCCCTCGCCAACACCGGGGCTTTCCACCGAGACGCTGCCCCCGTGCAGTTCGGTCATTCGACTCACCAGAGCGAGCCCCAACCCCGTGCCGGAGAATTCACGATCTAGCCCTGCGTCGAGTTGTACGAAGGGCGCGAACAGCTTCTGCTGGCCCTCCCGTGAGATTCCCATCCCGGAGTCCCACACCACGAAATACACCGCTTCCCGCTCAGGGTCCGCAACATACTCGAGCCCCACATTGCCCCCCTCCGGAGTGAACTTCACCGCGTTGCTCAAGAGATTCACCAGAATCTGTTTTAGACGCCGGCCGTCTGCGTGAACCGTCTCTATTGAGTCGTCGAATTGGGTCGAGATATTAAGGCGCTTCTTCAGTGCAGCTTCCCTGATAAATCTCAGGCTCCCCTCAGCGATCTCCTGGGGAACAATCGACTCGAGCTCAAGCTCGAGCATTCCCGCCTGGACCTTCGAGAGGTCGAGAATGTCGTTGATCAGAGAGAGAAGATGGCGCCCGCTCTCGTCAATCATCTCGATCGGTCGGCGTTGCTTCACATCCAACTCCCCGTAGATGCCCTCCTCCAGAGACTCGGCACTTCCGAGGATCGCGTTCAAGGGAGTGCGAAGCTCGTGGCTCATGCTAGCCAGGAACTCGTCCTTGGAACGTGCGGCCCTGGAAAGCTCGGCATTGGCTGCGCTCAAGTCCGCAGTGCGCTCATCGACGCGCTCGGCCAGCGTCTCGCGCTCGGTCAGCAACGCCTCCACCGCTGCCTTGGCGTCCGTGACATCCTGGCCGATGCCGATCACGCCGACGATCGTGCCTTCCACGTCCCGCCGCGTCGTCGCGTTCAGCAGAACGTCCACCCGAGAACCCGTCTTCGTGAAGAGGGGGAACTCGTAGTTCGACCGCTCCGTGCCGTCGAGGGCTGCTTGGAGCACCTCCCTCACCGAGTCCTGGTAGTCCTCCGTGATGAAGTCGCCTACCAGCTCCCGCCCCAGCACCTCGGCCTTCTCATACCCCGTGATCCTTGCCGCCGTCTGGTTCCACTCCGTCACACGCATCGACGTATCCACCCCGAAGATCGGCGCGTTCGCCGTGTCGATGAGCTGGGTTAGCTCTTCGCTGACCTGCGTCAGCTCCGCCTCCGCCTTCTTGGCCTCCGTGACAGCTGAGTTCAGTTCACGTTCGTACTCGTCCTGCGACGTGAGATCCCGTATGGCTCCCGCGAAAACGGGCGGCTCGTTCACAGGGACCTGACTGATGGTCAGCTCGACCGGAAACTCCGTGCCGTCGGCACGCAGCGCACTGAGGCGAAGACGCTGACGCAGGATCTTCGGTTCACGGGACTTGAGGAACCGTTTCAATCCTTTGGCGTGGGCCTCACGCATGGACAAGGGAACGATGACGTCCCCCATCAAACGTCCAAGCACGTCACCGCGCTTGTGTCCGAACATCGATTCCGCCACCCCGTTGAAATCAAGGATCCGACCATGGTGATCCATAATCAGGAGCGCATCTAGCGACGTTTCCATGATCGCCTGTGTGGCGAGTTTCAACAACGCGCCATTGGCCCCCAAGAGGTCCTGCAGAACATGAACTCCAGATCCATCTCGGGAGATCATTTTTAAGAACGACACCACGCCGACCACGACACCGTCAACGACCGCGGGTACGGCCGTTCCCTGAAAGAAACGGGGGCTCCCGTCCTTAGCTGTGAAGGTCGCCTCGTAGGAGACGGTGGCCCTTCCCGAGACCAGGTCCTCCAACAGGTTCTTGCAATGGTCATGAGAATCCGGATGAAGGACATCAAGGAGGTTGAGTTCGAGTGCCTCCGTCGCAGAGTACCCCAGCTGCGCCGACCAGGCTGCGTTCGTGTAGAGGAAGGAGCCGTCGAGGCCCAGCGTTGAAATAAGGCCTTCCGACTCGTCAGCCAGAAAGCGAACCGTGGGATCCGTCAGATTCCAAAAAAACGTGCCCAGACTGTAACTTCCAGGCTGAACATTCGAATTTGTTGATTCAGTCATGATCAGCTTTCGCGGCGGATCAGCCGCTCGATGGTTGCTGTGAGGTTTTTGAGGCTCACCGGCTTGCTCAGATACTCGTTGGCACCGGTGGCCAGACATCGCTCCCG
>Ga0209558_1000837_pt1 | contig 24439 bp, 7 predicted proteins | sample SaaInlV_150m_DNA_3_FD_184674 | JGI IMG/M metagenome (GOLD analysis project Ga0209558, IMG submission 184674) | Marine microbial communities from expanding oxygen minimum zones in the Saanich Inlet - Saanich Inlet SI074_LV_120m_DNA (SPAdes) (version 2) | ecosystem: Environmental > Aquatic > Marine...
GTCAAATCCAGCGGCTTTTCGCAAAATACGTGCTTGTGCGCCGCCGCGGCCGCGGCAATCTGGGCGCCGTGCAGGCTGTTGGGGGTGGCGATAATGACCGCGTCGATTTGGTCATCGGCCAGCGCGGCATCGAGATCGGCGGACAATTCAAGCCCGTGATCATCGGCGAAGCCTTGCGCAGCGGCGGCATCGATATCGACGACGCGCCGAAAGCGAAGATGCTGACTTTCATTTTCGCCGGAAAACCGTCCAACAATATACCGGCCCCACCAGCCGAGCCCTACCATGGCCGCATTGATCACGAGCGCATCTCCCCCACACGGGTTTTTAAAATTTCAGACGCGCCTTGATACGACGCGGGAAGCATTGGGGAAAGATATTTTAGCCGTGCCGGAAACCTTAACCCACCCGGTGCCGCCACCAGTGTTTTTCGTTGATGGAATAGACCGGCTGGTAGTGCCGAATTTTGCGGCTGTCGGCGACGATCTTGATCTGGTTATCAAGGATGACAATGCGTTTTTTGTAATAGATAGCCAGAATGGCGTGGCCGATTTTGAGGTTCAGATCCTTGACCGCGACAATACGCATTTTGGCGGGATCGTGCCCCAGATATTTGAGCGCCATATATTTGGCGATGGAATAATCCTCACAATCGCCGAACTTGGTCAGAAATTCACCCGGCGAAGCCCAGTAATCCTTGATGCCCCAGTTCTTGTTGTCCTGGATATATTTGGACTTGTTCATGAACTTGTTGACCGCCTTGATCTGGGTAAGCTGGTCCTTGCCCTTGAGGCCATCCAGAAACACGATCCATTTTTTAAAGCGTTTTTTGAATTTGCCGAGATCGGATTGCTCCTGGGACATCCGGTGCATGGCGCCCGACCATTTCTTGAACGGCTTGAAATTGCTCGACAAGGTCTCGTGGGTGCCGAACAGAAGCACGTTACTGGTTGCCTTGCGCTTGGAGATACCGGCGCGGGCGGCCGCCGCCGTGGTCGCCGGGCGGCGCGAGGTGGAACGCTTACGCCGGCGCGATTTGCGCTTACGCTTACGCGCAGCGGTTAGTGTCTTCAGGCCTTTGGAATTATCGGCGCCCGCAGCTTTGCTCAGAATGGAAAGCGGCGCGGCTTCGGTCGGCCCCGAGGCGGGCGCCAGGACCGCAACGGCACCAATCGCGGTAGCCATCAACAGCTTAACTGGGGCAATCAAGAATTTGGACACCATGGATCCAAGTTATCTCAGGGCAGGGGAAAATCCCAGGCCGATATCCTAATTTTAACCAATCTGGCAAAAAATCAACCCACTTGTCTGTGACCGGGAACACAAACTGTTATAAAACCAGCGCAAATCCGCTTTGAATGCTCTGATCGTTAATTTAAGGTAGCCAAACTCGTTTAAGAGAGAATGAAATGGCAGACGCAAAGGCCGGTGAGGCACCGGAAGAAAAAGACGCCGAGGGCGAAGGCTCGAAAGGCAAGGTCAACCGCATGGTGGCCATTGGCATCGCTGTGCTGTTGGCAGTGATCGGCGCTGGTGTCTTTTTTGCATTTCAATTCGTTGAGGGCGAGCGCCAGCGGGCTCTCAACGAATGGCAAATCCGTCTCGGCATCGTCGCCGACAGCCGCGTTGCCGAGATCAATGATTGGATCGACGGCAATTTCGATGTGATCGCGGATTTGACCGAAAACGCCTCCTTGCAGCTTTACCTGACCGAACTATCCGATTCCAAGGGCGATTCAGGCCAAGTCACGGACGGCGCCGCCCAGCAGGGCTATTTGAACAATCTTCTGGTGGCCATAGCCGATCGTTCGGGATTTTCGGCGCCGCCGCCGAGCCAAGAAACCAATTCCAATGTAGAGCGCGCTGGCATCGCCGGCATGGCGCTGACCGATGCGGATGGCAAGCCGCTGGTGGCCACACCGGAAATGCCGGGCTTGTCGGGCAATATTCGAAAAGCCATCGCCACCTCGCTGGACGGCGAGCCGGCGGTAATCGATATGTATAAGGGCGCCTCCAACGATCCGACCATCGGTTTTGTGCTGCCCATCTATGGGGTGCAGGCCGACACTAGCGCCAAAGGCATCGGCGTCGCCATTGGTATCCGCGTTGTCGATGAGGAACTGTTCGATCTGATGAAGCAGCCCGGCGACACGTCAAAATCCTCGGAAACCTATCTGGTTCGGAAAAAGGCCAATTCGGTGGAATATCTGTCGCCGCTGGCCGACCGGACGGCGCCCCTGAAACGCTCCATGGCGTTCGACACCAAGGATCTGGCGGGGGCCTTCGCGCTGAATACACCGGGCGGCTTTGGCATCAAGCGGGACTATGCGGGCGAAGAGGTTTTGGTCACGTCCAGGGCGCTGGCCGACGTACCCTGGGTGCTGGTGCGTAAAATTGCCCGCTCCGAGGCGCTGGCCGCCAATGAAAGCCGGCTGCAAACCATCTTTGTTGTGTTCGTGCTGATCATCATCGGCGTGACCGTGGCGATGATCGCAGTCTGGCGTCACGGCACGTCTTTGCGCGCCGAAGCGGCGGCCGAAAAATTTCGCATTTCGTCGGAGCGGTTTGAGAATATTTCGAAGTTCATGCGGGTGATCACCAATTCGCAACCGACGCACATATTCGCCGTCGACGGCACCACCACCTATACATTTTCCAATGAGCCGGCGGCCAAGGCGGCAGGCATCGAGCCGGAAGACATGATGGGCAAGACCATGGCCAGCATCATGGGCCCGGTGAAGGCGAAATTCTACGCTGACGTTAACAAGGACATCTTGAAGGAATTCGCCGATCTGGAAGAAGAAGGCGTTGAGGAATCGGTGCAAAAGGGCCGTAAAGCTTTCGTCCAGCGTTTCGAGGACGAGAACGGCGAGATGGAAGTTTTGAAGTCGGACCACATCCCCTTGCGCGGCGACCGCGACCATCCGCCGGGCATCCTGATGATCCTCGATGACATCACAGAGTTTTCGCGCGAGCAGCTCAAAAGCGAAGCGCGGCTGAAGCAACTGGTGACCACGCTGGCCGACGTCGTCGATAAGCGCGATCCCTCTTCCGATACGCGCTCCTCCGATGTGGGCGACGTGGCGCGCGCCATCGCCGAGGAGTTGAATTGCGACCGCCATCAGATCGACTCCGCCGATTTCGCCGGCAACCTCCGCAGCCTCGGCACCGTATTGTTGCCGCAGGAATTGATGGGCCGCGCCTTAAGTGAGTTGGCCGAAAACGAGCGCAGCCAATTAACCGGCGCTCATGTGACCAGCGCCCAGCTTCTCGGCAATATCGATTTCGAAGGGCCGGTGGTCGATACCATCCGCCAATCGTCGGAACATTACGACGGCTCCGGGCCCGAGGGCCTCGGCGGCGAGGCGATCATTTTGACGGCGCGTATCGTCGCCGTGGCCAACGCCTTTGTCGATTTGTGCAGCCCGCGCGAAGGCGGTGCGGGCCTGTCGCTGGAAGAGGCGACGGCGCGGCTGCTGGCAGATTCCGGCTCTTTGTACGACCGGCGCGCCGTGTCGGCATTGCTGAACCATGTAGAAAATCACGGCGGCGCCCTCAAATGGGCGCATTTCCTGCACCGGGGCTAGCGGCCCATGGCGAAAGTGCCCGGCAGCGGCGGAGCGGGGCGGGCGCAGAGCCTGCGCCGCGCCGGGCGCAATGAAGAAGCTGTCACCGCCTATCGCCGATATTTGAAAGTAACCCCGGACGACGCCGATGCCTGGCGCGGGCTGGCTCTTAGCTACATCCCTCTGCAGCGGCTGGAAGATGCCGCCTATTGTTTTTGGCAGGCGCTAAAATATCGCCCGGCCAGCTTGCGCCTGATGATGCAGCTTGGCGATATTTTGGTTCAAACCGGCGACATGGAACGGGCGGCCACGGTTTTCGAACATATGATCAAAGAGCATCCCCGCGACGCCCGCGGCTTTCTGTCCCTGTCGGCGGTGCAGCGCGAACTGGGCAAAGTGGATACGGCGGGGGTTACATTAAGAAGCGGCGTCGCCAAAAGCCCGATCACGGTGCTATCCAGTCTGCGCGCGCCCGAGGCCCGTATCTTGCGCCTGCGCGGCGTCCAAAACGCCTATTATTCGGTGGCCACCGAAGCCTCCCACTGGCTACGCCTGCGCGGCGGAAATTTTTCGTCGAGCGCGCTTTGGGACCAAGACCGCTTTACGACCATCAATTTTCTGATCGCCGACGAAAATATTCTTAAATTCGCGCCCATGCCCAGCCACCAAATCGTCGTCAATTCCATCGCCGACGCCGACCTGGAGGGCCGCTCATTGCGCGCCGCGGCCACGTACCTGGCGAGCGATCCCGCCATCCCGGTGATCAACGACCCGGTCCAGGTTCTGAACAGCACCCGCGACAACAATTACCAGCGCCTAAAAGACACTCCGGGGGTGCGCTTTCCGAAAACCCTGCGCCTCAATTGGCAGCCGGAGACACCCTTTGATGCGGGGGAAATTTTGCACCGTGAAGGCATGGCGCTGCCGATTATTTTGCGCCGCACCGGAACCCATACGGCGGTTTCGACCATCAAGGCCGACACCATTTCCGAGGTGGAAAAATATTTCGCTGCCGCCAGCGCCGGCCAATACTACGCCATCGAATATGTGCTGCATCCTTTCCGCAGCGACTATTTTCGAAAAATGCGGGTCTTTTTTATCGACGGCCAGATCTATCCGGTGGTCCATCATGTGGACACGGTGTGGAACGTGCATGGCTTCAACCGAACCACGGTTATGGCCGCGACCCCGTGGATGCAGGAATTGGAACAAGCCTATCTGGATGATCCCGCCGCTTTCGTCGGCGCCGATGCCTATGCTGCGCTCAAATCGCTGCACTCCATCGCCAAGCTGGATTTTTTCGGCGTCGATTTTAATGTCTTGAATGATGGCCGAATATTGATATTCGAAATGAACCCGGCCATGCGCCACAGCTTCGAACATGCGCAAAATTTCCCGTACCTTATGCCCCATGCCCAGCGCATCACCGACGCCTTCCAGGCGATGGTCACGTCCCGGGCGCTGCCGATGAAAGCCGAAAAGCCGAAAACAGCGTCTTCGGGGGACGACTCGATCCGGATATCCATAAAAAGGGCCGCCCGGTAACAGGCGACCCAAAATTCCGGCTGTGCCACATTCTAGAAGGGCTGATCGATCTGAACGGTAACGCCGCCGTCGGCCGATTCGGTGACCGAATAGCCGTCGCCGACATTTTCCGTTCCGGTGGACGAATCGGCGGAACTATCGGTCTCCCCGGCGCTGTCTTTCAGCGTTACCTTGTTGCTCTCGGTACCGTCCTTGCCGACAATGGTAATGACCACATCGCTGCCGTCGGTGGTGATCTCTACGGTGTCGCCGTCGGCCAGGCTGACGCCATCGAAGCTCAGCTCATCGCCGGCGCCGAAATCAAAGATGGTGTCGTTGCCGTCACCCAGATTGAAGACAAACTCGTCATCGCCGTCGCCGCCATGAAGCTGGTCGTCGCCGGCGCCGCCAAGGATGATGTCATTACCGCTTTCGCCGTAAATGACATCGTCGCCCTCGCCGCCGGACAGATAATCAACCCCCGATCCGCCATAGAGCGCATCCATGCCGTCGCCGCCGAAAATGCTGTCGGCGCCATCACCACCGGTAACCTCGTCGGCGCCCGATCCGCCATAGAGCGTGTCGTCGCCGCCCTCGCCGGATAGCGCATCGTCGCCAGCCCCGCCATAGAGCGTATCGGCGCTATCGCCGCCGGCCAAAGTGTCATCGGTATCGGCACCCATATGATCGGAGAAATCCAAGGTCTGGGTAATGGTCGCGGTATCGCCATTGTCCTCGGTTGAGGTGGCACTCACGGTCAGTTGGAAGGCGGCGCTGCCTTCGGGCACGGTGACTTCCAATCCGGCCAGATCGCCGGTATCCACGGTCCAGCCGCCTTCGCCGTCTGATGCGCCGGCGTTGAGGGTGGCGCCGTCAGGCAAGCCTTCGAAAGTGATGTCCGAGAGGGTTTCTGATGCATCGGTTAGTGCCGCTTCCACATCAACGCCATAGACATGGGCGCTGATATCGGGCGCAAAGGCGACGCTTTCGCTGGCCACCTCTTCGGCGCTGGTTTCCAGCGTCAAGGAGAGGTCATCGAAATTGATCTCGGTCTTTTCGCTCCTGGATGTGGATTTGTTGTTGTAGCCGCCGAGAACCAAGGAATGTTCGCCCTCCGGCAGGCTGCCGAGATCGATGGTCACGGTCTGCCATCCGGTGTCGCCGCCGCCTTCAAGCCGCGCGATGTAATCGTTGCCGTCCAGGCTGACCATCTCGCCATCAATGCTGACCAGAACCTCGGTATATTCATCGTTCTCGTAATGAGAATCCATGTCCATCCGATAGCTGAAAGTCAGGCTCGCGGTACCGTCTTCGGAAACGGTGAAGCTTTGCTCGAAGCCGCCGGACATATCAACGGAATCATCGTCATCGTCGTCGCCGCCGCCAAGTTTGACTTCCAGGGCGCCGCTGCCATCCTCGCCATCATTGTTATCCAATTTGCCGCTGGCGCGTTTGGCATTACTGGTTCCGAAGGCATCGTCGGAATAGGTGAAGCCGTCCAAATCGGAATTGAAGTCGGCTTCGATAAGCGTCTGCGTTTCGCCCACAGTGCTGGCCGATATATCAAGGCTAATTTCGCCCTCATAGCCGTCCGGCGGCGACACTTGCAGCCCGTCCAGAACATCGCCGGTCATGGTCCAGCTGCCGTCGGCATTTTCGACGCCGGCGCTCAAAGTGGCGCCGACCGGAACGCCGGTAATGGTGACGATGTGATCGGCATCCACCTGATCAAGAAGCGATTGCGAGACAGGCACATCGGTATCGGCCAGAACTTCGGTGACACCGGTAACACCGGTGTTGAGATCCGGGGTGTCGGCAACGCCGGCAACGGCAACCGACGCTGTCTGGGCAACGCTCGCGGTTCCATCGGACACATCGTAACTGAGCGATACATTGCCCGAGAAATTAGCGCTGGGCTGATAGCTATAGTTGCCATCAGCGCCCGGGCCGGTCAGCGTGCCTTCGCCGCCATTGACCACCAAATTCTCAACGCTGAGTGTATCACCATCCACATCGGTAGCACCTTCGAGAAGCTGCGCCTCGGATATGATGATGGTGCCGTCCTCGTTCATCGTAAACTCTGGCGTGCCGTCGACTTCGGGCCCGACATTGGGCGCATCGGCCGTCGCAGTGACAGTTGTCGTTGCGGCATCACCATCGGCTTCGGTCGAGGTCACACTAACGCTCAGCTCGATATCACCCGAGCCTTCCGGGGCGGTCATGGTCAGGCCGTCAAGCTGTGCTGGTGTGAGTTCCCAATTGCCATCCGCGTTTAAGCCGCCTTCACTGAAGCTCACCCCTTGGGGCATTCCTTCCATGTCGATGGTGATGCTGGATAGCGCTTCAGAACCGTCCGTATCCACTAAACCAGCGGAAATGGTTACCGGATATTCAATGATGGTCTCGGCATTATCAACAGCTTCAAAATCGATGGAATTGATCAGATAATCGTCACCCGTACCCGGTGCCTTAAACACGATCTGATCGAATGAGCTGCCATTATCGGGGGAAAGCGTAACCGCCGGGTCGATACCGTCACTGCCGCCGATTGAGGTGCCTTCACCAACTTTGATACCATCTTTATAGAAATCAAACGTGGCATCCTCGCCGCTATTTTTCCAGGCGAATGAGACGTCAACAGACGAGACGTCGCTGTCGAATGACACAATTAATTGTTCGGAAATACCGGAATCGGAATCATAGCCAAGCTCCGAATCTGCGCCCGAAGCACTGCCGCCAACCCCAAAACCTTGGGGTGATGTGTTGTGGAACGCGATATTATCGGCGCTTGCATCGGTCAACTGGCCCTCATTGTCGATCGAACGCGCCGTCACGGTGAACCCGGCATCGGTATCGGCAACGCTATCTATATCAATGGACACATCGAGGGGATCTCCACCACTAACAACGGCCACGCCAGCGCCGATCTCAACTGCGAGATCAGGTGCGTCGGCGACAGCGGCGACAGTAATGTTTGCGGATTGCGGCGTGCTCGCGGTGCCGTCGGAGACATTGTATTCGAGCGACACATCACCGCTGAAATTTTCCGGCGGCGTATAGGTGTAATTGCCGTCCGCATCGGGACCGGCCACGGTGCCGGTGCCGCCGTTGACCACCAGATCGGTGATCGACAATGCATCGCCGTCCACGTCCGATGCGCCGGCCAGCAACTGCTCTTCCGATATGGTGATAACGCCGTCCTCGGCCATGGAGAAGACCGGCGAGGCATCGATCACTGGCGCGTCATTGCCGGCGCTGACGGAGACACCGAAGCTTTGCGAGGCGGAGCCTTCGTTGGAGGTGACCTCTAACGTCACGTTGAAATCGCCGCTCCAATTTTCCGGCGGCGTTACCGAGACAATCGCCAATGCCGCTGCGGTCGGCACACTATAGGTGCCGGTTTCCTCGTTGTAGGTGGCGTTATTGACCACCGCGCCTTCGGGCAGATCGGTGAAGGTAATTTCGATGGATTGCAACACTTCCGATCCATCCGCATCATCGATGGAGAAGGAGTCTGTGGAAAGGCCCAAGCCGATCTCGGAGGCGTCCTCGGAGCCAGTCACGTCGTCCACCGATATTGTCACATCGCCGGTGGGCGTCACGGTCACGGTGAATGCGCTATCGACAGTGGCGCTGTCGCCGCCTGCCTCCGTCGATGTGACCGAAATGCTGAGGTTCATGTCGCCGGAGAAATCGCCGTCTGGATTAATGCTTAAGAGGCTGAGATCTTCCGGTGCTACCGTCCAGTTGCCGCCACCAAGATCGGTGCCGGCGGAAAGCTGGGCGCCTTCGGGCACGTTGGAAATGGTGATCGCCAAGGTCTCCGAGCCATCCTCGTCGGCCAGGTTGGCGCTGAGATCAAGGCCGATCCAGCCGCCATCCTCGGCGCCGGACACATCGTCGGCGACCACCACGGGCGCGTCCGCATCGCCAGTCACCGATAATGATACGGTCGCCGTATCGGTGCCGCCGGCGCCATCCGAGATCGTATAGGTGAAGCTGTCAGCGCCGTTATAGTTGGCGTCCGGCGTATAGGTGACGGTGCCGTCTTCATTAATGGTAACCGTGCCATGATCGGGCTGGGTGACGCTATCCAGGTTGATAGTATCGCCGTCCAGATCGCTATCATTGCCGAGCACGTTGAGCGTTGCCGAAGCGTCTTCGCTCAATGTCGCCGTATCATCCACCGCCACCGGAACATCATTGGCAGGATCGACGGTCAAATTGACGCTAGCGGTATCCGTGCCTCCGGCGCCGTCGGAAACCGTATAGGTGAACGTGTCGGTGCCGTTGTAATCGGCGTCCGGCGTATAGGTGACGGTGCCGTCGGCGTTGAGAACCACGCTGCCGTGATCCGGCTGGGTAACTTCGGTCACGCTCAAGGCGTCGCCATCAGCATCGGTATCGTTGGCCAGCACATCGATGGTAACCGCAGCATCCTCGTTCAAGGTCGCCGTATCATCGGCGGCATCTGGATTGATATTGACGCCGATGCTCGCCGAGGCGGACGAGGACGCAGAGTCCAGGTTGCTGGCTTCCGTCGAGGTCGAGGTAACCGTCAGGTTGAAGTCATCGGGAACCGACGAATCCAGGGTCAATTGCAGGCCATCCAACTGATCCGGCGTCAACGTCCAAGACCCGTCCGTATTCAACGTGCCGGCGGACAAGGTAGCGCCGCTCGGCAATCCGGTCACTTCGAGGGTCAGGGATTCAGAGCCGTCGGTATCGGTCAAAGCGGTCTGGATATCCAGATCATAGACAGATTCCATGCCTTCGCCGGTATCGGAATCGTCGTCATCGTCGCCGCGTTTGCGCTGATGCCTGCCACCGCCGTGGCTGCTATCGTCATCGCCGCCGCCGCCGGTCGACTGGGAGACCAGAGTGAGGTCAACCGATACCGTCGGCGCATCGGCAACCGCTTCGATATCAACCGTGGTGGTCGCCGTCGAGATATTGCCGGCTTCGTCTGTCACGGTGTAGTCGAAACTGGCGTTGCCGCTGAAATTGGCGTCCGGCGTGAACACGATATTGCCGTCGACAATCTCGACGGTGCCGCCGACCGGGCTATCGACCGCCGTGATCTCCAGCACGTCGCCCTCGATATCGGTGTCGTTGGCGAGCAGGGTTTCGGGATCGATGACCACGGCGACATCTTCGATACCGGACACCGCATCATTCACCGCAACCGGCGCGTCATTTTCAGAGTTCACGGTCAAGTTCACGGTCGCCGTATCGGTTCCGCCGGCGCCATCGCTGATCGTATAAGTGAAGCTGTCGGTGCCGTTATAATTGGCGTCCGGCGTATAGGTGACAGTGCCGTCCTCGTTGACGGTGACCAGACCGTGCTCCGGCTGGGTGACGTTATCGAGGCTTATGGTGCCACCATCCAGGTCTGTATCGTTGGCTAGCACGTTCAACGTCGCCGCCGAATCTTCGGCAAGGATTGCGGAATCATCGGTTGCCACCGGATCATCGTTTTCCGGATTTACGGTCAGGTTCACCGTCGCCGTATCGGTACCGCCGGTACCGTCGGAGATCGTATACGTAAAGCTGTCGGTACCGTTATAATCGGCGTCGGGCGTATACGTCACCGTTCCATCTTCATTGATGGTGACCAGGCCATGATCTGGCTGGGTGACGCTGTCCAGGCTTATGGCGATGCCATCCAGGTCTGTATCGTTGGCCAGCACATTCAGGGTTGCGGCGGAATCCTCACCGAGGATCGCCGTATCATCGGTTGCCACCGGCGCATCATTTTCAGGATTAACCGTCAGACTCACCGTTGCCGTATCGGTGCCGCCGGCGCCATCCGAAATCGTGTAAGTAAAGCTGTCGGCGCCGTTGTAGTTGGCGTCGGGGGTATAGGTAACCGTGCCATCTTCGTTGATAGTGACCAGGCCATGCTCCGGCTGGGTAACGCTATCCAGGCTTATGGTATCGCCATCCAGATCGCAATCGTTGGCGAGCACGTTCAGGGTCGCTGCTGAATCCTCACCGAGGATCGCCGAATCATCGGTCGCCACCGGCGCGTCGTTTTCAGGATCGATGGTCAAATTCACCGTGGCCGTGTCAGTGCCGCCGGCGCCATCGCTGATCGTATAGTTGAAGCTGTCAGGGCCGTTATAGTTGGCGTCGGGGGTATAGGTAACCGTTCCATCTTCATTGATGGTCACGGTGCCATGGTCGGGCTGGGTAACGCTATCCAGGCTTAAGCTATCGTAGTCCAGATCGGTATCATTGCCGAGCACGTTGAGTGTTGCCGAAGCGTCTTCGCTCAGCGTCGCCGTATCATCCACCGCCACCGGATCATCGTTTTCCGGATTGACCGTCAGATTGACCGTCGCCGTATCCGAATTTCCCTCACCGTCGTATATCGTATAGGTAAAGCTGTCGGTGCCGTTGTAATCGGCGTCCGGAGTATAGGTGACGGTGCCGTCCTCATTGATGGCAACGGTGCCGTGCTCCGGCTCGGTAACCGATCCGACATAAACGTCATCGCCGTCCACATCGGAATCGTTGGCAAGGACATCGATTACCGTCGAAGCGTCTTCGTTCAAGACGGCGCTATCGTCGCCCGCCGCCGGGCCGGTATTGACGCCAACGCTGGTGGTGAGAGTGGTGCTGGCGCTATCCTCGTTGCTGGCTTCCGTTGATGTCGAGGTGACGGTCAGGGAGAAATCATCGCCGACGGTATCGTCCACGGTCATTTGCAGCCCGTCCAACTCTTCCGCGGTAAAGGTCCAGGAACCGTCGGCGTTTTCGGTTCCGTCGGTGAAGGATGCGCCGTCCGGAACATCGGTTACGGTGATGGACAGACTTTCCGAGCCGTCCGTATCAGTCAGGTTGGACTGAATATTGACGTCGTAGACAGTAGCATCACCGGCGCCAGTAGAAGGTTCCACACCGTCGAGGGCCTGATTATAAGAAAAGGTAAGCTCGCCCGGAACATTTTCATCGAGGGGCAAATCATTCTGGCTGACCGTACCATCGATAATAAACAATTGTCCCTCGCCAGGGCCGGCTTCTTCCAATTGATTGTCGCCGGCCTTGATAGTCACTGCGACCAATTCGCCACCCGGATAATTCTCGGCCACGTATTCTTCGAGCGGCAGGTCGTCGGCATCCCGGAAACTGGCATCGGGGCCGTCGAAATCCTCGATCTTGACCTTGATGATCTCGCCGCCGCCCACATCCACATACATAACCACGTTGGAAATATCGTGATCCATAACCGGGAACAGATCGGCTTCGCCGGAACCTTCAACTTCAGCAATGCCAACCGACAAAGTCGGCGCATCGGCAACGGCTTCGACATTGACCGAGGTGGTTGCCGTCGAGGTGGCGCCGGAGGCATCGGTCACGGTGTAATCAAAACTGGCGCTACCGCTGAAATTGGCATCCGGAGTAAACACCACATTGCCGTCCACAATCTCGACGGTGCCGCCGACCGGGCTATCGACCGCCGTGATCTCCAGCACGCCGCCATCGACATCGGTATCGTTGGCGAGCAGGGTTTCGGGATTGATGACCACGGCGATATCTTCGATGCCCGACACCGTATCATTCACCGCGACCGGATCGTCATTTTCGGGATTTATGGTCAAGCTGACCGTCGCCGTCGAGGTGTCGCCATCGGCATCGGTAATGGTATAGGTAAAGCTGTCAGTGCCGTTGTAGTTCTCCGCCGGGGTGTAAGTGACGGTGCCGTCATCGTTGATGGAAACCGTGCCGTGCAGCGGTTGGGTGACGCCGGTCAACTCGAGCCCGCCATCGACGGCGGTGTCGTTGGCCAGCACATCGATCACCGCAGCGGCGTCTTCGTTCAGGACCGCAGCGTCGTCAACCGCGACAACCGGGTCGTTCACCGGATTGACCGCAACACTGACAATCGCCGTCGAGGTGTCGCCGTCGGCATCGGTGATGGTATAGGTGAAGCTATCGCCGCCGTTATAGTTGGCTTCCGGGGTATAGACGAAATTGCCATCCGCGTTCACGGTTACCACGCCATGCTCCGGCTGGGTAAAGCTATCAAGGGCCAAGCCGCCATCCGCAGCCATGTCGTTGGCCAGCGCATCAATGATCGCGGAAGAATCTTCATCAAGGCTCGCCACATCGGCCACCGCCACAGGCACGTCATTCGCCGAATTCACGGTCAGATTGACAACCGCCGTATCGGTGCCGCCGGCGCCGTCACTGATCTGATAGGTAAAGCTGTCCGAACCGGTATAGTTGGCGTCCGGCGTGTACGTCACCGTGCCGTCCTCGTTGATGGTAACCGTGCCATGATCGGGCTGGGTGACGCTGTCGAGGCTAATGGTGTCGCCATCCAAATCCGTATCATTGCCGAGCACATCGATCACCGCCGCCGTATCTTCGGCTAGGACAGCGTTGTCATCAACGGCCACCGGATCGTCGTTTTCGGGATCGACGGTCAAATTAACCGTCGCAGTATCGGTGCCGCCGGCGCCATCACTGATCGTATAGGTAAAACTGTCGGAGCCGTTGTAGTCGGCGTCCGGCGTGTAAGTAACCGTGCCGTCTGCGTTGATGACCACGGTGCCGTGCTCCGGCTGGGTGACGCTATCGAGGCTGACGGTATCGCCGTCCAAATCGCTGTCGTTGGCGAGCACGTCGATTACCGCCGAGGTGTCTTCGCTGAGTGTAGCGCTGTCATCAACGGCCACCGGATCATCGTTGGCCGGATTGATGGTCAGGCTGACCGTAGCCGTCGAGGTGTCACCATCGGCATCGGTGATGGAATAGGTGAAGCTGTCGGTGCCGTTGTAGTTCTCCGCCGGGGTGTAAGTGACGGTGCCGTCATCGTTGATGGAAACCGTGCCATGCAGCGGTTGGGTGACGCCGGTCAACTCGAGCCCGCCATCAACGGCGGTGTCGTTGGCAAGCACGTCGATCACCGCAGCGGCGTCTTCGTTCAGGATTGCACTGTCTTCCACCGCCACCACCGGATCATCCACCGGATTGACGGCGACACTGACAATCGCCGTGGAAACATCACCGTCGGCATCAACAATCGTGTAGGTGAAGCTGTCGCCGCCGTTGTAGTTGGCATCCGGGGTATAAACGAAATTGCCGTCCGCGTTCACCGTGACCAAGCCATGCTCGGGCTGGGTGAAGCTGTCGAGGCTGAAATCGCCATCGGCCGAGGTATCATTGGACAAGGCATCGATAATCGCCGAGGAATCCTCATCCAAGGTCGCCACATCGGCAACCGCGACCGGCACGTCATCGCCGGGGTTAACGGTCAGCTCGACCGTTGCCGTCGAGGTGGCACCGTCGCCGTCAACGATCGTATAGGTGAAGCTGTCGGCGCCGTTGTAATTGGCGTCCGGCGTATAGGTCACAGTGCCGTTGCCGTTGATGGTCACCGTGCCGTGCTCCGGCTGGGTAACACTGTCCATAAACATCTCGCCGCCGTCCACATCGTAATCGTTGGCCATGACGTTCAAATTCACCGAGGAATCTTCGTCTATGACCGCCGTATCGTCGACCGCAACCGGCGCGTCATTGACCGGATCGACGGTCAAATTGACGCGCGCCGTATCGAAACCCCCGGCGCCATCGGAAACCATATAGGTAAAGTGGTCGGAGCCATTATAGTCCGCATCGGGGGTGTAGGTTACCGTGCCGTCTTCGTTGATAACCACCGTGCCGTGGTGCGGCTGATGGGTGATCTCGACAACGCTCAAGGGGTCGCCATCGGGATCCGTGTCGTTGGCCGTCAAGTCGATGATGGTGGCCGCATCCTCATTCAAGGTCATCGCATCATCAACGGCATCAGGCTCCAGATTGACAACAATGCTGGCCGAAGACGACGAGGTCGCGCTATCGAGATTACTTTCTTCCGTCGAGGTGACACTAACCGTTAGTTCAAAATCGTCTGGAACCGTCGGATCGAGGGTCATTTGCAAACCGTCCAACTGTTCGGACGTCAAAGTCCAGGAACCATCTGGGTTCAATGTACCGGCGGACAAAGTGGCGCCGCTGGGCAGGCCGGTTACTTCAATGGTCGACAGAGACTCGGAGCCATCGGTATCGACCAGCGCCGCCTCGATGTCGACGTCATAAACAGACTCGGCGCCGTGCTTGATATCGGGGCTGTCATCGTCCTTGGCTCTGAACTGATGGACAACGCCGTCCAAATCTTCGACATCGTCATCATCGAAGGTCTGCGAGACCATGGTGACGTTCACCGACACTAACGGCGCATCGGCAACCGCTTCGATGTCAACGGTGGTGGTCGCCGTCGAGGTCAGGCCGTCGGGGTCGGTCACGGTATAGTCAAAGGTGGCCGTGCCGCTGTAATCGGCGTCCGGCGTGAACACAATTTGGCCGTCGACGATCTCGACGGTACCGCCGACCGGATTATTAACAGCCGTAATTTCGAGAATGTCGCCATCGGCATCCTCATCGTTGGCGAGAAGCGTATCGAAATTGATGACCACCGGTATGTCTTCGATGCCGGACACCACATCGTCGCCTGCCTCCGGCGCGACGTTGCCGCCAGTGACAACCACGTTCAAGGGCACCGGCCCATCGGTGGCCGTGACAATCTCGCCGGTGTCGGGATCGGTATCGGTAGACGTGGCGGAAACGCTCAGGGCGAAATCACTCACATCGTCAGTGGGCGGCGTGAGCGCCAGGCCATTCAACTGCTCCGGGCTCAGCGTGACGCTGCCGTCGGTGACAATGATTTCCTGGGTGACGCCAGCACTATCCACATAGGTAATCGTGGCGCCGGGCGGGATATCGCCGATGGTCACGCTTTCCAACGTATCGTCGCCCACATCCACGGAAGCGGTGATATCCAACGGGATCGCTGTGTTTTCGGCGCCCGTCGCATCCTGGGCCGAAATCTCGACCTCGGCGGTGGCCAGGACAACGACGGCCAATACCACCGGCACACTGGTGTTGGTGACAGTCTCGCCGGTATCGGGATCGGTATCAGTCGCGGTGGCCGACACGCTGAGATCGAAATCATTGGCGTCGTCTTCGGCCGGCGTGATCGCCAGGCCGTTCAATTGCTCCGGCGACAGCGTGACGCTGCCATCGGTGACGGTCAATTCAACCGTCGCGCCGGTATCATCCGTATAGGTCAACGTGGCGCCGGCGGGAATATCGCCGATGGTGATGCTTTGCAGGGTGCCGTCCGGGATATCGATTTCGTCAACGGTGGCCGTAATATCCAGCGGGATCGCCGTATCTTCATCGCCCGAGGCATCCTGGGCGGTCACTTCCGGCGCATCGACGGTGGCGATCACCTCGACGCTCAGCGGCACCGGATCACTGGTGTTGGTAACAACGGCGCCGGTATCGGGATCGGTGTCGGTCGCCGTCGCGGTGACGGTCAGATCGAAATCATTGGCATCGTCTTCGAGCAGCGTGATCTGAAGACCGGTCAATTGCTCCGGCGACAGCGTGACGCTGCCATCGGTGACGGTCAGCTCAACCGTGGCGCCGGTATCATCCGTATAGGTCAGCGTGGCACCGCTGGGAATATCGCCGATGGTGATGCTTTGTAAGGTGCCGTCCGGGATGCCGATTTCATCGACCGTGGCGGTAATCTCCAGCGGGATCGCCGTGTCTTCATCGCCTGAAGCACTCTGGGCGACAACCTCCGGCGCATCGACGGTGGCGGTGACGGTGACGGCCAGCGGCACCGGATCCGAGGTATTGGTGACCACGGCGCCGGTATCGGGGTCGGTATCGGTGGCCGTCGCGGTGACGGTCAGATCGAAATCATTGGCATCGTCTTCGGCCGGCGTGACCGCCAGGCCGTTCAACTGATCAGGGCTCAGCGTGATGCCGCCGTCGGTGACGGCCAGCTCAACCGTCGCACCGGTCGCATCCGTGTAGGTCACGGTAGCGCCCGCCGGGAAACCGGTGACGGTGATGCTTTCCAGCGTGCCGTCCGGGATATCGATGGTATCGACAGTGGCCGTTATATCCAACGGAATCGCCGTATCTTCAAAGCCACTTGCGTCTTCGGCGGCGAGCTCCGGCGCATCGACGGTGGCGATCACCTCCACATTCAGATTGACTGGCTCGCTGGTATTGGAAACTTCGCCATTGGCGAGCGCGGTTTCCGCGTCGGCCAGGGTAGCATCGGCGGCATCAGCGGTGGTTTGCGCTTCGGCAAGTTCCGCATCGGCGGCGTCAGAGGCGGCGATGGCATCGGATTCAGCGATCGCCGCATCGGCGGCGGCGATGTTGGCATCGGTGAGTGCGGTTTCGGCGTCGGCCAACGCGGTTTCCAAAAGGACAACCTCGGCATCGGTAGCGCCAGCGTCAACGGCTTCCAAAAGCGCCGTACCGGCATCGGTGACGGCAGTTTCAGCATCGGCGGCGGTCACATCGGCGGCGTCAGAGGCGGCGATGGCATCGGCCTCGGCTGTATCGGCGGCGGTCGCGGCCGATTGGGCACCGGAAAGCGCCGTGGTTGCATCGGTGGCGGCAGTTTCAGCCGCATCGACGGCGATCTGGAAATCGGGGTCAATATCGACCGCCGTGGCGGAGACGCTAAGATCAAAATCGCCGGCGTCGTCTTCGAGCGGCGTGATCGCCAGACCATTCAACTGATCGGGGCTCAGCGTGACGCTGCCGTTGGTGACGGTCAGCTCAACCGTCGCGCCGGTATCATCCACGTAAGTCAGCGTGGCGCCATCGGGAATATCGCCGATGGTGATGCTTTCCAACGTGCCGTCCGGGATATCGATTTCATCGACGGTGGCCGTAATATCCAGCGCAATCGCCGTATCTTCATCGCCCGAGGCATCCAGGGTGGTCACTTCCGGCGCATCGACGGTGGCGATCACCTCGACAGTTTGGGCGAAGGTCTCGCTGGTGTTGGTAGCATGACCGGTGGTCAGCGCATCATAGGTGGCTTGGGCCTCGGCTTCGACCGTATCGGCGGCATTGGATGCGGTCGCGGCGCTGTCTTCCGCCGCCTGCGCGGTGGCGGCATCAGTTTCGGCGGCGGTGAGGGCCGCTTCGGCATCGGCAACCGCGGTCTCCAACTCCGCAATTTCGGCTTCGGTCGGGGCGTCCGGACTAACCGCCGCGTTGGCGTCGGTTAGCGCCGTGGTGGCGTCATCAAGGGCGGTTTGCGCATCCGCGACCACCGCATCTGCGGCATTGGACGCGGCGGTTGCCAGGTCTTCAGCGGCTTGCGCCTCGGCGGCATCGGACGTAGCGCTCGCCAATTCGGCTTCGGCGGCGACGGCGGCATCGGCGGCGGCGATAACCGCATCGTCAGCGGCGGCGGCGGTTGTTTCGGCAACGGTCTGGGCATCCGAAAGCGCAGTTGTGGCATCGGTGACGGCCACATCAGCGGTATCGGACGCGGCGATGGCATCGGTTTCAGCGGTCGCCGCATCACTAGCGGCTTGGGTAGCATCGCCGAGCGCAGTCTCGGCGTCGGCAACGGCGGCCTCCAACACGGTAATTTCGGCTTCCGTGCTACCGCCCGGGGCATTCACGGCCTCGGCGAGAGCGGCTTCGGCGTCGCTAACCGCTGTCTCAGCGTCGGTCACCGCCAGATCGGCGGCATCGGAGGCGGCGATGGCATTTTCTTCGGCGGTTTGCGCATCGGCGGCGGCTGTTTCGGCATCGCTAAGCGTGGCCTCGGCCTCGAAAACCGCATCGGCGGCGGCTTCGGCTTCGGCGACCGCCTCGACGGCGGCGATGCTCGGCGCATAGTTGGCGGCCACCGCATCGGCGGCATCGGACGTGGCGATGGCGCTGTCTTCCGCCGTTTGCGCGTCGGCGGCATCAGATTGGGCCGTGGCGAGAGCCGTCTCGGCATCGCTGACCGCGGTCTCCAGCACGGCAAGGTCCGCTTCCGTCGCTTCCGGATCGGGATTATCGCGGGCTTCGATAGCCGCGTCCAAGTCCGATTGCGCCTCGGTGATGGCCAGATCGGCAGCGTCGGACGCGGCGACGGCGGCATCCTCGGCGGACTGGGCGCTAGCGGCATCGTTGACGGCGGCCTGGGCGTCGGCGTTATCCACCATATCGGGATCGATATCGGTCGACGTAGCGGTGATGTTCAGGCTGAAATCATGGGCGTCGTCCTGATCCGGCGTTATCGTCAGGCCGGTCAACTGGTCGGGCGACAACACGGCGCTGTACAGCCCGTCAGCGTCGGGACCGGTCAATTCGATGACCGTGTCGCCGCTCATCAGAACGGCGCCATCCGGAATATCGGTGATCGTCAGGCTGGTCACGGTGCCGTCGGCGTCGGCCAGCTCGGTGGAAATATCGACGGCAATGGCGGTGTCTTCATCGCCAGTGCCGGTGCCGGGGGCCGCAGTCACTACCGCCGGATCGACAGTCGCATTGACGGTAACATCCAGTGTTCCAGTGCCGGTCGCCGTCGAGCCAGTAATCTGGTCGAAGTTCGCAGCGCTGACTTCAAGATCGAAGTCGGCATTTTCATCGAGACCCGGCTGGATGGTCAGACCGGTCAGCTGCGCCGGCGACAATTGGATGCTGGAGGTGCCGTCGGCATGGGGGGTCAACACCAATTCCTGGCCGTCGAGGCTGATGGTCGCGCCTTCGGGAATATTGGATATGGTAACGCTTTGCAATTGTCCGGGCGAGCCGCTGGGTATGGTGGCGCTAATCGTCAATTCAATGGCCGTATCCTCGTCGCCGACTGCGGCGTCCAAGGTTACCACGGGCGGCTGGGGCTCCGGCGGAGGCGGAGGTGGCGGTAAATCGTCGCGGGTATCATCGTCTTCTGTACGGCGGTCGCCGCCATCATCGCCGCCATCTTCTACCACATCGCCCGTACTGCCGCCGCCGCCGCCGATGACGCCGCCTTCAAATTCTCCGGTTACATCAACGAAATCACCTGTCCCGTCATCGGGTGCATCATCGGCTGCGCCTTCTTCCTCTTCGCCGCCGCCGGCGGTTTCAAAGTCTTCCAGGTCTTCGTCGACCTCGCCGTCTTCGCCGCCGACCGTGGCTTCGGCCTCGCCGTCCGCAGCAGCGTCCTCTTCGCCGCCCGCCGCCGTTTCGAAGTCTTCCAGATCCTCGCCTTCGCCGCCCTCTTCGCCATCGGCCTCGGCAAATTCGTCGGATTCACCCTCGATGCTTTCTTCGGTCGCTTCCTCCTGCTCGCCTTCGGCTTCTTCAGCGGCGGCATCTTCGTTTTCCTGCTGCTCTTCCTGTTCTTGGCGCTCATCCTCGCGCGGTGCGTAATCGTTGCCGGTACCAACCGCTGTCGGCAGCGAATCCAAGGCGTCGGAGAAGGACTCGCGGATTTCCGAGCGTTGGAACACGCGCGGCTCGGCCGGCGCGGAATTGGAGTCGGAGACGGTCGAGCCCTGGTCGGGCAGGTTAAGAATTTGAATGCCGCCAGCGTTCGCAATAACCACCTCGCCGACGAAGCCATCGGATTCTTCCATCAGCACAACGCGGAGATCGGGCGTACCATCGGCGGTTTCGCCGAGATCGATGCCCACTTGCGTGCCGCGAATACCGATGGTGGCGACGGGCGTTTTCAATGTCATCGCATCGGGATCAACCTTGGCCACCTGACCCGAAACGAAGGTAAACACACCCTGCAGCACCGACATGGAAATGCTGCCTTCCTGGGTGCCAGGATCGTAAACCATTTCGTCCAGAACCATGCGCCCGTTTTCGGCCATGGAAAATGTGGTTTCATCGGCAAGGACGATGCCGACGGCGCCTTCTTCACCCGATTGCAGCACATCGCCCTGGAACACCGGATCGCCGGCTTCCAGTTCGACCCGGTCACCATTGGCGCGGATCGCCACGACCGTTCCCGAAACGCTATCAACCTGACCGATGGGCTGAGCATCGGCGGTCGGCGCGGCCTGCGCCACTTCTTGGGTCGGCGAGAGAACGCGCGCCAGATGGGTCGCGGTATCGCCGGCCAATTCGGCGCCGCCCGGGGTTTTCAGCATCGGCGCCGATTCCTGATCGAAATAACCTTCGATCACGACCTCGGTGCCATCCGGCGCGGTGACCACCATATCCGATCCCGATTGGGCGAACTCCGCATTGCCGAAGTTGACGCCGGCGGGCAACATGACCGCGCCATCGGCGCCCACCTCAACGGTGGTGCTTTGGCCGGCGGCACTGTCGCCGTCCGCCAAGGTCAGGTTTTCGTCGTCGCGGATAAATTCGTCAGCCATTTCGGCAATCCTTCGTCATTTTGCGCCGGCGCCAGCCGTCACATTTATGTTATTGCGGCACAGCGCCCGGCATACAGATATTGTTAGCCTGAATTTACGCCTGAAGTCGGGGGCACCGCTGTGATGGCCATCACACCAAATAAACCATTGCAATTAAACGGTTAACTGGCCTGGAACATGTATTTGTATCAGACAAATTTGGATGTGCCCCACAATTGCCTTATAATTGTGGATACGGTGCTTCTATCGGCCACCATTGGGGGTTTCCATAATTGCATTCTCCGCTGATGGATGGTTTGTCGGGTGGAGAATTCGCGCAATTGGGGCAGCCATGATAAAAAAAATACCTCGGACGCTATTGGCGAAGCTAAAGCAGATATTTGCGGCTTTGATTATTGCCGGGCTTGGCTTTGCGCTGGTGCCACAGGCCGCCGCCGATTACCGGTCCGGTTTGCTAGCGGCTAAGAAGCAGGATTACGCGACCGCATTTCGGGAATTCCGCGCCTTAGCGCTGGAAGGCCACGCCCCTTCGCAATTTAATCTGGCGCTGATGTATCACCATGGCCGCGGCGTCCCGCAGGATTACGCCAAGGCCCGGCAATGGTACACATTATCGGCGGAGCGAGGCCATATCAGCGCGATGAACAATTTGGGCTCCATGTACCGGCGCGGCGAGGGCATTGCCCGCAATTATGAACGCGCCGGATTTTGGTATGCCAAGGCCGCCCCCAAAAGCAACACCGCGAAAGCCAACCTCGCCTATCTGCACCGCTATGGCCTTGGCGTGAAAAAAAGCAATACGCTGGCGTTTAAGTACTACAAAGAAGGCGCCGAAGCTGGGCACGCGCAATCTATCTTCGAGCTGGGCCGGCTGTATGAAAAGGGCCGCGGTGCCAAAAAGGATATGAAGGAAGCGGTACGCCTCTACCGGCTGGCGGCGCGCAAAAATTATCCGCGCGCCCAATATCTGATCGGCGAGATGTATCACAAGGGCAAATTCTTCAAGCGGGATTACACCCAGGCAGAACGCTGGTACCGGTTTGCCCAAAACGCCAAATATACGTCTGCCTATTTTGGCATGGCGCTTCTATACCGTGATGGTCTGGGTGTCCCCAAAAACGCCAAAGAATCTCTGCGCCTGTTGCGGCTGGCGTCCAACCGGGGTCACCGCATCGCCCCGTACGAGATCGGGCACATCTATGAAAAGGGCTTGGGCGTCAAGGTGGACCCCGCCCAGGCACTCAAATGGTACCGGGTTTCGGCTGACCGCCAGTACTCCAAGGCGCGCGACAAAATCAAAGCGCTGGAACCGAAAGGCTAATCGAAATCAGGCGCCGTTGATCAGACGGATCGGCGCACCTTTCAGCCAAGCGGCGATATTCTCGACGCCTTGTGCAAACGACACTTCATAGGTACCGCGCGACACGTAGCCCAGATGCGGGGTCACGACCGTATTCTCCAATGACCGGAAGGGATGATCGGCGGGCAGCGGCTCGACGTCGTACACGTCGAGCCCGGCGCCGGCGAAAGCCTCGGCCTGCAATGCGTTGATCAAGGCCGCCTCGTCGATCAGCGGCCCACGCGAGGTATTGATCAGGAACGCGGTCTTTTTCATTTTGGCCAGATCGTCGGCCTGCAGGATGCCGCGGGAGCGCTCGCTCAAGGGCATATGCAAGGTGATGAAATCGGAATTCGCCATCAACGTATCTTTATCGACGCAGCGGACACCGGCCTCATCGGCGCGTTCCTGGGTCAGGTTCGGGCTCCAGGCGGCAACGTCCATCTCGAACGCCTGGCCGATACGTGCTACCGGCGTGCCCAATTTGCCAAGGCCGATAATTCCCAGCGTCTTGCCGGCCAGCCCGACACCCACCGTACTCTGCCAGCGGCCCTCGCGCACGTTCCGGTCTTCTTTTGGTATCTGACGGGCGAGGGACAGGATCAGCCCCCAGGTCAGCTCCGGCGTGGCGGCGCTGCGCATTTCGGTGCCGCACATATCGATGCCCAATTCCCGCGCCCCATCCATATCGGTGGACCGGTTGTACATGCCGGAGGTGGTCATCAGCTTCAGGTTGGGCAGGCGCTCCAATAGCGTGCGCGGAAACGGCGTCCGTTCCCGGTTGAGAACCAGAATATGAAATTCGGCCAGACGCTCGGCGATGGCGGATTCGTCGAACAAGTGATCGGTAAACACCGTCACCTCGACCTCGCCGGCCAGGCTCTGCCAGTCGGCGTATTGCAAACCGACATTTTGGTAATCGTCCAGGATTGCGGCTTTGTACATTTGCGTCGGATCCTTATTGGTTCAGCTTAGCTATCGTAGGGCTCGTCCTCGCCGTCGATGTCCAAATCATCGGTTTCCACCACCGGCACCCGGTAGCTTTCATCGAGCCAGCGACCCAGATCCAGCTGCTTGCAGCGCTTCGAGCAAAAGGGCCGGTAGTCTTCCTCGGCGGCATGGCCGCACAAGGGACATTTCCGGGTTTTCCTGGGCTCGGGGCGGCGGACCGTTGCCATTATTTGCACTCTCCATTTATCCGGCGGCGATCTTATCCCCGGTAGCCGAGCCCTTGCAACAGGCGCACAGTTTCATAAATCGGCAATCCGACCACGTTCGAGTAGGAGCCGCGAAGCTGGGCAACAAAACGGGCGGCGTAGCCCTGGATCGCGTAAGCGCCGGCCTTGCCCTGCCATTCATCGGTGGCCAGATAGGCATCGATATCTGCTTGGCCAAGGCGCTGGAAGGAGACCGAAGTCTCGACAAGGCGGGCCGCGCGGCGGCCATCGGGGGCAATGATACAGACTCCGCCCAGCACCCGGTGGCGGCGTCCCGACAATAATTTAAGGAACTTCGCCGCAGCCTCGGCGTCTTCGGCCTTGCCGAGGATGCGGCGCCCGGCAACGACGATCGTGTCGGCGCCGATAACGAAGGCGCCCGGATTGGCAGCGGCAACATGGGCGGCCTTTACACCCGCAAGGCGCGCGGCAAGGGCGCGCGGCGCCTCATCTTTTAGCGGGGTTTCGTCAATTTCGGCGGGAAGGATGTGATCGGGTTCAATCAAAACCTGGCGCAGCAGGCTTAAGCGGCGCGGTGATGCCGAGGCGAGAACCAGAACCGATGTATGGGTTTCGGGCATGGATCCCCGGGTCCGTCGGCAACCAGCAAAA
>Ga0209558_1000848_pt1 | contig 24320 bp, 27 predicted proteins | sample SaaInlV_150m_DNA_3_FD_184674 | JGI IMG/M metagenome (GOLD analysis project Ga0209558, IMG submission 184674) | Marine microbial communities from expanding oxygen minimum zones in the Saanich Inlet - Saanich Inlet SI074_LV_120m_DNA (SPAdes) (version 2) | ecosystem: Environmental > Aquatic >...
AGTCCAATATTCAAAGAAGCAGTAAAACTAACACTAATTCCAATGTTATCATCATTATCTTTACTGAATTATGTGGATATTGATTCAGAACAAGAGATGTTAGGGTATGGAATTAGTTTGATTATACTAAATGCAGGAATGTATGTTGGAATTCCATTGATAGGAATTCTAAAGTTGTACCAGATTAGAAAAAACTAATTTAATTTCTGGTAATTCCAGAGAGGTTTTTATGTATCCAAGCAAAATATTGGTTTAATGAAGACAAAAGCAATTAGCTCTTTCTTCGTACTATTTGCTATAGCAGCAGGTATGGTCGCAATGACACCAGCTGCTTTTGCAGATCACGCAGAAGTCACAGTAGTACCAGATTTAGGTTCTGGTAGTTCAACTGATGATTGTGTAGATGTTGAATACGGATGTTTTATTCCAGGAACAGCAACAGTTGATCTTGGTGGTAAAGTAATATTCTCTAATACAGATTCAGCAGCTCATACATTTTCAGCAGGAAGTGCCGCAGACGGACCAACTGGTGAATTTGATACATCAATGGTCATGGCAGGAAATTCTTATGAATGGACTGCAGACGTTGTAGGTGAAATTCCTTATTTCTGTATGGTTCATCCTTGGATGGATGGAGTGATTATAGTACAAGAAGCAGGAGCTGACGAAGCAATGGAAGAAGTACATGACGAAGCACATGACGAAGAAGCTGAAGAAGTACATGACGAAGCTGAAGGATTAGTAGTAACAATTGCTGATTCTCAAGTTTTAGATGGAACTCAAGTAGAACTTACATTCAGTGAATTACACGTCAATTATGACATCACCGCAACACAAGGTGGTGAAATAGTTCTACAAGAAACAGGACAACATTCAATGGAACTTACAGCAACTCATCAAATAGATGCAGTTGGTTCTGATGAAAACCCAATTGATGTTGAAATAGTTTCTCTAGGAATTGGTGCACCAGGTGCTGAAGCAGATTGGACTGGACCAACAGGTACAGTAGCTACATCACAAGTTGTCCCAGAATTTGGAACAATTGCAATGATGATACTAGCTGTTGCAATCATAAGTGTTGTCGCAGTAACTGCAAAATCTAGAGTCGTTCCAAGATTTTAGGAATCCTCTTTTTCTATTTTCTTTTTATTAAAGCAATTATCGCCAAGATAATAGCTGCTGCTGCAATTGATAATCCAAATATTGCAAAGTCATATGCTGCACCACCATTTGATTCTAAAGAAGTTTCACCGGATTTTAGTTTAGAAACATCTTGTTGTAAAGATGAAATTGCATTTTTTAGAGCAGCAATATCTGCAGTTCCTTCACTAGCTGTAGGAGGAAAATCTAATACTGCTGTAGGCTCTACATCTTCAACTGGAATTTTTACATCAATTGTAGTTCCTTGAAATTCACCTTTGAGTTCTACCATGTATGTTCCAGTTTTAGTAGGAATAATTGGTGAAAAATAATATCCAGGTTTTACATCAGAATTAACATCAATTTTTTTAGATGCACCTCCAAAAAAGACAGTTACATCAACATCTTTGAAAACACTAGTAATTCCTTTGTATGAGCCTTCATTTTCTCCACGTTCTATAATTTTTAAGACAATGTCATTTCGAATTCCTACAACTGGAGGTTCTATACCCCATCCTGCTTCAATTTCGTATTGTTCAACATGAACCGTTGTATGAGCAAATGAAGGGATTATCATTCCAATTGAAAATAATAATCCAATAAAGACAAAAAGTGTAATTTTCATTGTATCCAGTTTAGAATTACACATTATTATCTTTACGTGATATGGTACAAATCTCGAATTTTTTGTAAACTGTTTAAATTATCAAAGATGATCTTAAGAGTAAATGAGGGGTTTACTAATACTATTACTTGTATTTTCATCAATATCGATTCCAATTGTATCTGCACATCCATTTACAGAAGAAACCATTCCAAGTTTAGCATCAAATGCTCCAACCGGTACTTCAGAAGTAATTGTATTTTTTTCAGAACCAGTTGACATTAATTTTAGTGAAGTAAAAGTACTGGATAATAATGGGAATCAAATAGATAACAAAGATACCAATTATTATGAAGATGAGTTATCACTTATCGTTACAACTCCACCATTAGAAGATGGAGTTTATACTGTAACAACTAAGGTTCTCTCAAAAGTTGATGGACATCTAGTTCCAAATGCATTCTTGTTTGCAGTAGGAAATATTGTAATTGATCCAGCTTTATTAGAATTAGAAAATACATCAGAACTTGTATTTTTACCAGAAGCTGGTGCAAGATTTCCAGGTATTGTTGGACAAACTATTGTTTTAGGAGTAGTAATTGCATCTCTAATAATTTGGGGTACACAAAACAAACAATCCATTAGAGAAGAATTAGAAAAAATTGAGAATATTCATCATGGAAAATTTATGTCAATTACAGGAATTGGTCTTGGGTTAATTTTCATTTCAGATATTTTGATGATTGTAGTTCAAACTATTAGATTAGAGACATCCCCACTTGATGCAATTCAGACTGATTTTGGCAATATTTGGGCGATTAGAATGGTCATTACTATAATTTTACTTGGAATTTGGTTTGGGTTAGATAGGAAAAAAATTCTTTCAAAGAAAAATCAAATTCCGTTGTTAATAGCATCACTTGCATTAATTGCAACCTCAAGTTTAATTGGACATGGTGCAGCTAGTGGAGAAACACCAGCACTAATTTTAGATTATATTCATAATTTGGTTGCAGCTGTATGGATTGGTGGAATATTTTATTTTGTTTTCACATTATTACCAACATTTTCACAATTAAAAGAATCAAATAGAGAAAAGATGAGCCTAGTACTCATTCCAAGATTCTCAATTGCATTTATCATTGCAATAGGAATTGTAATCATTACAGGACCAACCCTCATGTGGTTTTTAGAAAGTGATGTGGGATTAATCACTGAATCAGTTTATGGTCAGTTGATACTAATTAAAATTGCAATTGCTGCAATTATGGTTGTATTGGGAGGATTTTTCCAATTCAGATTACAAAGAAATGCTGAAAAGAATTTTTCATCAGGAAAAATTTCAGTTCATAAAAAACTAAAAAGAACACTCAAAATTGATGCAGTATTAGGAATTATTCTTCTTGGAATTGTGGCATTACTAACTAATGGAACATTACCTGCAGGTGAAATTCAACAAGTTGATGCACAAGAAATTGTTTATGGTTTTAAAACTATAGAATTTACTGAAAATGTAAAATTCGATATTGATATCACACCATTTTCAAGTGGAACAAATACAATTCTTATCAAAACAAGTGATTTTGAAGGGAATCCATTAAACGATTCAAATCAAGTTAAAGTAAAAATTTCAAATCCATCAAAAAATATTTCTCCAATTGAAATTCCAATGGAAATTATTAAACAAAGTGAAAATAGACCAGTTGAATTTCAAGGTGAAGTAACATTTGGATTTTCTGGAGAATGGTTAGTAGAAGTTGAAGCACAAAGAACTGAAAATGCAAATGAATCAAAAATTTTGGATTTACTTGTAAAACCACGCCTAGCAAACATCCAAACTCAAATTATTGAATTTAAATTACCTGAAGATGCAAAACCTCTATTCCCTTTGTATGATGGAGGAAATTCTATTTGGTTAAGTGATGCATCATCACCACGATTGTGGCAATTCTCATTAGATGCACAAGAATTTACCTCATATTCATTTGATGGTCTAGCTACAATGTTTCTAACACAAGATAATAGTGGAAAAATATGGTTTGTAGATACGCCAAGAAATCAAATTGGTTTCTTTGATCCAGAAAATAAACAAATCACAACTAAAACAATTCCAAAATTAGATCCAACCATATCAGCTAATACTCCAATTTTCATTCAAGCAGATTTTGATGGAAATATTTGGGTTAGCATCATAAACAAAGACAGTATTGTGAAATATTTACCAGAACTTGATTCATTTGAAGTGATAAAACTTCCAGAAAGAGAATCATTTCCATTTGCTTTAACATTAGATAGTGATGGAAATATTTGGTATTCCACATCAGGCTCAGGTAAAATTGGATTCATTAATCCAAAAGATAACCAGATAACTCAATTTTCAAGTAAAACACCGCTCCAATCACCTGAATCATTGGTGTTTGATAAAAATGGAAATCTATGGATTGCAGAGCATACGGGCTTGGCCATAACCAAATTTAATCCAGTTTTAGAAACATTTGAAAAAATTTCAGTACCAGATAAGGATGCATTACCATTTGGAATGACATTTGACAAGTATGGAAATATTTGGTTTGCACAACATACAGTTGATAATCTTGGAGTATATGATCCAGATAACAATGACTTGATTGAAGTTCCAATTCCAACTGAAACATCATTTGTGCAATTCATGACATCAGATGGAAACAACAACGTATGGTTTGTAGAACAACAATCAAACAAGCTTGCAACAATAAAGATGACAGAAATTCCAGTAATAGCATCACAAATTCAAACTAATAACTTTGAATTAAAATATACAGAGATTGCATCACCGCTAGTTGCATTAGGAATTATTGCAACATCATTATTTTATGTGAAAAGTATTCAAGATAAAAGAAGATTAAATTCTTTAATTAATTCTTAGATAATAGTCCAGCTGATTTTATTCCCATTGTTCCTCCAAGCAAACCAATTGATAACAAAACAATAGTTCCTGCAGGAGTAATATCAAAAATATATGAAACTAAAATTCCTGCTACTACAGAAAATACAGAAAAACTAATAGAAATTATTGCTGTTTGTTTGAAACCTTTTCCATACATAATTGCAGTAACGTTAGGAATTACAAATAATGCTGAAATTAACAAAACACCTACTAGTTGAACAGATGTAACTACAGTTATTCCTGCAATAAACACTATCAAATAATTTATTTTTTCTACAGGAATTCCACTAACTTTAGCTTGTTCTTCATTAAATGTGGAATAAAGAAGTGGTCTATACAATAACAAAATTACAATTAAAATAATTCCAGTTAATGATAAAATTAGAATTGTGTCATCTACACTTACTAAAAGAATACTTCCAAATAGAAAACTAAAGATATCAATCGTAAATCCTCCTGAAAAACCAATAATTACGAGCCCAACGGCAATTCCTGAGGATAAAAGTACAGCAATTGATGCATCACCTGAAATATTGTATTTGTCTTTAATTCTTGTAATAATTAATGCACTAACTATTGAAACACCATAAGCAGTCCATAATGGATATACACCTGCAAGCAAACCTAATGCAATTCCACCAAATGATGAATGAGCTATTGCATCACCAAATAACGAATAACGTCTCAATACCAAAAACAAACCAACAACTGAACAAAGAATTGCAATTGCAATACCAGAAATTAATGCTCTATGCATAAAACTAAAAGTTAGAATTTCAAACGACATGGTTAATGATGATGCATGTGTTCCTGCATTGATGCCTCTGAATATTGCTTTACAAGTTTATCATCAGAAAAGAACTTTTCAGATACACCATGGAAAAATAATGTTCTATTCAAACATGCTACATGATTTGCAAGTTTGTTTACTGCATCAAGATCATGAGAAGACCAAATTATTGTAATTTTTTGCTTGGAGTTTAATTCACGTAAAATACTATAAAATAATTCAATACTTTGTTGATCAATTCCAGTTACTGGTTCATCTAGAATCAAAACTTTTGGATTATTTACTAGTGCTTTTGCAATAAATACTCGTTGGAGTTGTCCTCCAGACAACTCACCAATTCGTCTATTACTTAATTCATGTATCCATAATTGTTGTAATATTTCATCAATTTTTTCGTTATCTGATTCATTTCTCAATCCCATTCTTACAACATCATTAACTGTGGCTGGAAAATTTTTTTCAAAGATTGGTTTTTGTGGTACATATCCAATTCCTTTAAGATAATTTTTGGAACCTCTAATATCTTCTCCAAAAAATTTGATTGTTCCTTCATACTTTGAATTTAGACCCAACATACAATCAAAGAGAGTGGATTTTCCTGCTCCATTAGGCCCAATTATGCCTAAAAAGTCACCTTCATTTACCACAAAGCTCACATTATCAAGGGCCTTTACATCAGGATACTTTACAGTGAGATTATTAATTTCAACTATTGACATAATGCCACCTTTAGATTTTCAAGATTTTCTGTCATTTTAGAAATATACGTTCCCGGAGATGCAATTTCAATTGGAGATAAAACTAATACTTTCCCATTTATTTCATTTGCAATTATTTGTGATGTTCTAGTATCTACAGTTTCTTCACTAAAAATTACATCGATGTTAAGTTTCTTTGCTGTTGAAATTACATTTTCTAATGTTCTAGCAGTAGTTTCACCATGAGGATCATTTGATGAAATAATTGTATGTTGAACTAAATCATATTCATCAGCAAAATAAGAAAATGCATCATGAAAAGCTATAAAATTATTATTACATTGAGATAATTCATTTTGAATTTTTAAATCAAGCGAATCTAATTCTTTGATATATTTTGCAGCATTTGATTGGTAGGATTGTTTATTTTCAGGATCTGAATTTGAAAAAGCTGTAGCAATATTTTGAACTTGAATTTTTGCATAAACTGGATTTAACCAAATATGTGGATCACCATTACTATGATTATGTTCATCATGTTCTTCTGTTGGAGATTTTATCGAAATACCATTACTTGTATCAACTATTACTCCCTGAAAATTATTTTCTTCCAAACTTTCTACCCAATTCTCAAATCCGATTCCATTAACAACAATTAGATCAGATTGTTGCATTCTTTGAACATCTTTTATTGTTGGTTCCCAATCATGGGGTTCAACTCCAATTGGAACAAGTAAAGTAACATCAACTTTGTCTCCACCTACATTTTGTGAGAATTCATGTAGAGGGTAAAATGAAGAAATTACCTGTAACTTTGGATTATCATTTATTGTGATTTGTTGATTTGAATTAGTTCCATAAACTGCAATTGAGCTTAATGGAATTACAATTACTATAGCAATTATTGCAGCTTTTACCTGAATATTCACAAACCAAGTCAATACAAATTATTAATAAATCTATAAAATCTTAATAACATTTACTGCTAAACTTATAAGATAATTAATAACATTAGGCATATGCCAATAGTTTCAATTTCATTAAATGATGAAATCCTTTCAGAATTAGATAATTTACAATCATCCATGGGATTCTCAGGAAGGTCTGAGGCAATCAGAGCAGGGATTAGGACCTTTGTTTCTGAAGAAAAACAAAAATCAGATTTATCTGGAAATATTCATGCAATTCTTTTGGTAGTGCATAATGATGAATTTGATCATGCAGTTTCTGGAATAACTCATAATTTTGAGGATCTAATCACAACACATCTTCATAGTAAAATTGACAAAGAGAAATGTATGGAACTATTTGTAATTAATGGAGATGCAGAAAAAGTATCTACAATGACTAAAGATTTTCAGACAAATAAAAACATGGACACTGTAAAACTAGTTGCACTTTAGATACTTAATCTAATTGAGTTTTTTCTAGTAACAAAAATTACACCAACTATTGAAATCACCAAAATAAAAAGTGCAACACTTCCAAATTCAGGTACAACAACAAATCCAAATTCTGTCTCTTGGCCTGTGTTTCTAATGTTTTCAAATTTAATTATAGTTGGACCAGTTTGATCCTCACTAAAAGTGAATTTTTCAAAATCTCCTCCAACTTGTGCTAATCCTGTTGTACGATAAAGTTCATTTCCATTTTGAATTATTACAAATGTATAATCAGAACTTCTTAGAGGTTCATTTGTTCTTCCATCTCTTATAGTGAATATGAAATTTGTATCAACATCAGGTTCTATTTCCAAAGGATCCCATGAAAGATTTACTTTAAAGTCCTCACTTTTTGTATATGCTTCTAATGGAAATGCAATATTTTCACTAGTAGATAATATAAAATTCATTTTATCAGGTATTGGTTCTTCAGATTTTTTCATTTCATTTTTTAAAAATCTAAGATGATCTTGTAATAAAACCATATGAACAATTCTTTCATCTTCTTCTGTATAATCATCAACTGATACTGAAGATTTGAATAATTCAATCCCATTTACATATCCTGAATAACTGGGACTCAAGAATTCAACAAAATCTTTTGGGAAATGTGATTCAACATGTACGACATTCACATGAGACATTTGTTTTTCACTCCAATCAAATGGCATATCAAATGTAATCTGTTTAGCCTCAGAATCATACTCAAAATTTGATACAGCATCAAAATACGATTTTGACTTGAATTCTATATCATTATTTTTAGAGTCTTTTTGGATAAATGAAACAGACTCAACTAAAGTCAAATCAGCATTATACACTCCAGAATTTTCAATTATGTTAGTAGGCTCATCAATAGTTCTTACTTCAATCTCAAAATTGTACAAGCCGCCTGAATCAAACAATGGTCCTGTGATTTCTATGGGATTAGATTCAGTTGGATGCCATGCCCCAAGAAGAGAATCTTGCTCACCATGAATTGTAATTTTTTCTTCTTGTGTCGGTTTTACATTAATTGGTAAAATTCCATCTTCTGCAAAGAAATAGTTTCTAAAAATCATCTCACCGTTATGAAACAAACCAATTAGAAACGTCACATTTTTGGCAGTTTCACCTGTTTTGTCTTCTGTTGCAGTAATTGTGAGTTGTTCTGATTCATTTTCAAAATACATTGGCATCTCAACTGTTACAGTCAAGCTTTTTCCTTGAACATCAATTGAAGAAATTGTTTCAATTCCTAATCCATGACCATATACACTACTTGCAGGAAATAGCAAACAAACAACCATTGCAAAAACACCAAATTTTACTACAGATGACATTATTTTCATTTCAAAGTAGGTCTATTTTATTGTGAGTAATTCTTCAACTTTCTGAATTAAATCATCCATGTTTGTTGCCTCTACAATTGGTTGGAGTTCATTTGGGACTTTAGCACCAAGAGCTGCAAGTGAATAAACATAATCAATTGTAGGTGTATCAGTGATGAGATAGTATTGTTCTAAAACATGACCTAATGCATGGGGTTCAACAATTTTAGGTAGTGCCTGATGAATAATTTTCTTTTTCCATAGTTGTACTAATTCTTGCCATTGCTCTAATGAAATATCCTCATCAATTTCTGGAATCATTTCAACTTCAGCTTGTATGTACATTTTTTTTCCTGTTCCAATTTTTTCATGTATTTCAGATACTTGTTGATGGCCTTCAACTGAAAGTGGATCATAATTTTCAGGTTGAGAAATTATTGGAGAAATAATTTTTTTAATTTTAAATGAACTTCTGCCTATTGTTTCAATGTGTAATTGTAATCCATCAATTTCAACATCTTTACATTCAGTAATTTTAGCTATTGTTCCTATCAATTTAGGTGAATTCCACCCATTAACAGAATTACTTTCATCAATCAAACATACTCCAAACTGACCATCACCTAACATACAATCATCAACTAATTGCTTGTATCGAGGCTCAAAAATTCTAAGGGGTAGAGATTGTCTAGGAAATAAAACCAAATCTAAAGGAAATATCGGGATAGTTTTTGTTTCAGTCAATTAATTTTCTTATAATCTCTTTAGATATATGGGATACGAATTATTCAAAAAAAATTAAAACCCATTTTCATTTAGAATTAAACCCAATAGTGCTGCACGAACGTGTTTTCCATATTCAGCTTGTTCAAAGTATTTTGCATTTTTTGTTTTATCAACATCAGGAGAAATTTCATCAATTCTTGGAAGTGGATGTAAAATTATTGAGTCGTTTTTCATTTGTTTTAACAAATCTAATCCTACAACATAACTTCCTTTGAGTTTGAGATATTCTTCTTCATCAGGGAATCTTTCCTTTTGAATTCTTGTTACATAAAGTACATCAAGTTCATCAATATGTTCTTCAAGATTGGTAGATTCAGTAAAGTCTAATCTCTTTTTGATTTCATAAACTGAATCAGATCTTATTTTTAATGATTCAGGAGAAATTAAACGAACATCAACATCATAATTTCCAAGTCCATACAATAATGAGTAAACAGTTCGTCCATATTTTAGATCACCAACAATTCCAATTTTTAGTCCATCAATGTTTTTCTTTTCTTTTTTAATTGTAAATAGATCTTGAATTGCTTGAGTAGGATGTTCTTCAGTACCACTACCTGCATTAATGACTGGTTTTTCTGAAACCTCAGCTGCAAATCTACTAGAGCCATCCAAAGTATGTCGTAAAACTAGAGCATCTGAATAAATGGACATTATTCGTATAGTGTCAGCAAGACTTTCTCCTTTTTGAGTTGACGAAGATGAAACATTAGAAATTCCCAATGAATTTCCACCAATTGATGCCATTGCAGAATCAAAACTTAGACGAGTTCTAGTACTTGGCTCATAAAACAAATATCCCAAAGTCTTTCCTTTACAAATCTCTCGTCGCTCAGCAAGGCTAAGATTCATGATTTTATCAGTTGCAGTAAAGACTTTTTCGAGTTTTTCTTTGTCAAAGTCCTTAATTGAGATGATATCGTTTTGGTAGAACTCGTTCATTCTTTCAATAATATATACAGGTCACTATACAAAGTATTCTGATGGAACAGTCTGAACTCATGGTTCGACGAATCAAAGAGGGTACTGTTATTGATCATATTGATGAGGGTAAGGGTCTCCAAGTACTAAATGCATTAAGAATTGATGGTGCAGATGGAGGTTTAATCACCATAGCCTTGAATATGCCAAGTGGTAAATTCAAGAAAAAAGATATTATCAAAATTGAAAATAAATTCCTAAAAGATGATGATACAAACAAGCTTGCAGTAATTGCTCCCAAGGCTACAATCAATATGATAAAAAATTACAAATTAGTTGAAAAGAGAAGAGTTTCACTTCCAAATGAGATTGATAGAATTTTTCGATGCTCAAATCCTGAATGTATTACAAACAGTACTGAACATATTGAATCCGTTATGGATGTTATTGACAAAGAAGGAAGAGTTCTCAAATGTAGATATTGTGCAAGAGTTTTAGATGTAAATCAACTAAAATATAATTAGAAAGAAATTCAAAAATTTGAAAAAGTAATTGTGGTTTATTGTCCTAAGATGATAAACATCATAACTATACCATAGATAGCAATTGATTCTACCATACCTACAAAGATGAATACTTTGGACTGTAATGCCGGATTCTCACTAATTACTGCAAGACCTGCTGCACCAACTTGACCTAAACCAATACCAGCACCAAGTGCTGCAACTCCAAATGCTATACCAGCACCAAGGAATTTCATTCCATCACCGCCACTAGATGCAGTACTTTCTTCTGCAGCGTATGCTACATCAGTAAGACCTGCAGCAAATAATGCAACGGCTGCAAATGATAATAATAAAACGATAGGTTTCATCTATCTGAAATCCTCATAATTCCATATTTAAATCATGATGGCATAAAATCACTAAATTTGATCTATTGTTTTCTTTTTGAAAGAAGCAAGATCAGCTTTAATAGATTTTTCAAAATTTTCGGAATCTTTGTCTAATTCTTTTTTAGAATTTTCAATTGATTTTTTAATTTCTTCTTTTGTCATTTCTTTCTATTTTCCATCTTTGCTTTGACTTTTTTTAACTTTGCGAATTCTTCTCTTTCTTTTTCCTCAAGAGCTTGAGCGATAAATCGAATATTATGTTGATATTGCGGAATAATTACATTTTCTAGAGCATTTAGAAGTTTTTGTGTCTTTTCTAATGCTTTTGCAAGACTAAAAATTGAATTTTCATATTCTGCTGCTTTACAAATTTTTGGCATTAATTCTTTGATTTGTTTTGATGCTCTATCAATTGAAGAATTTGTATCTGCAAATCCATAAGGCATTGATTTTGTATCTTTTTCAGTAACGGTTAATGCAGGAATTTTTACATCAACTACTCGTCTAACATTAACATCTACTTGCATAACTGGTGGAGTAGATTCAGCAACAGAATCAACGGTTCCTGTTCCTAATGCAAGATATGATTCATTGACGGAATTGTAAATGTCTTGTAATGGTTCCCAAATTCCACCTCTTGCTTTTGATGCTTGATCAATCATTTCTTCAATATTTTTTAAGAGAACTTTACGTTTATCGTCTAAAATTCCTTGAACCATTGTAGCAATTTGAGTAGATTTTTTAAATTTGAAAAGTTCGATTTTTGTTGCAGTGACATTTTGTCCAAATGACATTTAATTAATCTCCTTGATAGTATTTGTCGACGTGTTTATCTTTGATTTTAGTAATTTCATTCTTTGGAAGTTTTGAAACAATCTTCCACAAAACAGCAAGTGTTTCTTCAATGGTTCTATTTTCATCAGTTGCTTGTGTAAGGAATTCTTTTTCAAAGATATCACCAACATCCATGTATTTCAAGTCAATTGCAGTTAATCCTGCTTTACCCACAATACCTGCTAATGCTCTTACTTCTTGTGCTCTAGAATATGCATCATAAACTTGATTTGCAACTTCACTGTGATCTTCTCGAGTACTTCCTTCACCAATTCCATCTTTCATTAATCTACTAAGACTCATCAAAATATTGATTGGTGGATAAACTCCTTTTCTGAATAAATCTCTACCCAGTACTACCTGTCCTTCTGTAATGTAACCAGTAAGATCAGGGATTGGGTGAGTGATATCATCTGAAGGCATTGATAAAATAGGAACTTGAGTAACACTTCCTTTTCTTCCATTTAGTTTTCCTGCTCTTTCATAAATTGTTGAAAGGTCAGTGTAAAGATAACCAGGATAACCTTTTCTTCCAGGAACTTCTTCTCTTGCTGCACTAATTTCTCTTAATGCTTCTGCATAATTTGTCATGTCAGTCATAATTACTAAAACATGCATTCCTAATTCAAATGCCAAATATTCTGCTACAGTTAATGCTACACGTGGAGTGATAATTCTTTCAATTGCAGGATCATCTGCAGTATTTAGAAATAGAACACTTCTCTTTAGTGCACCAGATTCTTCAAGACTTCTTCTGAAATATTCTGCTTCACTGTATTGTACACCAATTGCTGCAAAGACTACAGCAAAGTCATCATCTGTTCCAACAACACTTGCTTGTCTTGCAATTTGTGCTGCTAAAAGATTGTGAGACATTCCAGAACCAGAAAAGATTGGGAGTTTCTGTCCTCTAACTAAAGTCATCATACCATCAATTACAGATACACCAGTTTGAATGAAATCTTTTGGATATTCACGTTGTTCTGGATTCATTGGTTCACCGTTAATGTCAATAAATTTATCAGCAATTGGATCTGGTAGTCCATCTTTTGGTCTACCTAATCCATCAAATACTCTACCTAGTACCTCTTTTGATACTGGCATTTCCATAACTTTTCCTACAAATTTTGCATTTGTTCCAGCAATAGATAATCCAGATGTTCCTTCAAAAACTTGAACAATTGCTTTACCATTTCCTACTTCTAGAACTTTGCCTAATCTTCTTTCACCTTCGTTAGTTTCAATTTCTACAAGTTCATCAAATGCTGCATTATCAACATCATCTACAACTACTAGAGGACCTTTGATTTCTGCAATCTTACTGTATTGAACTCCACCTTCTGCTGTCAATTTGATACTTTAACTCCTGAAATTGCTTTGAACTCTTCATCCATTTTAGTTGCTAATTGATCTAGTTTTGGCATCTCATCATCTTTGATATCCATTCTGGCTTTAAGAATTAAAGTGATAACAGACATTGCACGGATATCAGATAATGGTGTGCCTTCTTTGATTGCTTGTTGACCTTTGTTGTAAAAGTCAACTAATAATTTCATTAATTTGAATTGTTTTTCTGGACTACAAAATGTATCAACATCATCAAATGAGTTTTGTTGTAATAGACCAATCTTAATCATTCTTGCAACTTCAAGAATTATTTTTTCTTCATCAGGTAATGCTTCTGGACCTAAAAGTCTGACAATTTCTTTTAGTGTGTCTTCTCTTTGTAAAATTCCATAAGTTTGACTTCTAATATCAAACCAATCTTCGCTAATATTTGATGACCACCATTTTGCAATATCTGCAAGATAACCAGAATAACTATTCATCCAGTTAATTGATGGGTAATGTCTAGAGTATGCTAATTTTGCATCTAAAGCCCAGAAAGTTTTGATAAATCTCATGGTGTGAGTTGTAACTGGTTCTGTAAAGTCACCACCAGATGGTGATACAGCTCCAATCAAAGTTACTGAACCATCACGGTCTGGACTTCCAGCTGCTTTTACACGACCTGCTCTTTCATAAAATTCTGCTAATCTTGATGCAAGATATGATGGATAACCTTCTTCTGCAGGCATTTCTTCTAATCTACCACTCATTTCTCTGAGTGCTTCTGCCCATCTACTTGTAGAATCTGCTACAAGTACAACGTCTTTACCCATATCTCTGTAATATTCTGCAATTGTTACACCAGTGTAGATACTTGCTTCTCGTGCTGCTACTGGCATGTTACTAGTATTTGCTACAAGAACGGTTCTATCCATAAGTGGTTTTCCACTACGAGGATCTTTAAGATGTGGGAATTCAACTAAAACTTCTGTCATCTCGTTGCCTCTTTCACCACAACCAATGTAAACAACAACTTGTGAATCAGCCCATTTTGCAATTTGGTGTAATGTAACGGTTTTACCTGTTCCAAATGCTCCAGGAATTGAACCAGTTCCACCCTTTGCAATTGGGAAGAATGTATCAATTACACGTTGTCCAGTAAGTAGAGGTACAGTTGGATCGTATCTACTATTGTATGGACGTGGTTTTCTTACAGGCCACTTGTGATACATTTTTAGATTAATTGTTTGACCATCTTTCTCAGTTGTTGCTAGTACAGTTTCTAAATCATAATCTCCTTCTGCTACCAAGTTTGAAATTTTTCCACCTTTATGATCTGGTGGAATCATTATGGAATGATCGATAAGTTCAGATTCTTTAACAGTTCCAATAATATTTCCTCCTGAAACTTCATCGCCATTACTTACAGTTGGAACAAAGTGCCATTTTTTGGTCATATCAACAGGAGTAGTTGTAATTCCCCTACCAATGAATGAGCCAGATGCTTTAGATAATTCTCTGAGTGGTCTTTGAATTCCATCATAGAGTTGTCCAATAATTCCTGGACCTAACAAAACACTAAGGGGATTTCCAGTACCAACTACAGGTTCACCTGGTTTTAATCCACTTGTTGATTCATAAACTTGAATAAATGCTACATCACCAGTTAATCGAATAACTTCACCTACTAATTTTGAATTACCAACAGTTACAGTCTCATACATTTTTGCTTCAGACATACCATCAGCCCTTACTGCAGGTCCACTTACCCAAACAATTGTTCCTTGAGCTGCCATTCTAATTTCCCACTCCGAATTGGGATGCAATTTCTTTCCTTATTAAAGGCTTCAAGCGATTAATCCGTGCATCTAAAGTATTATCAAAACTCATTGTACCATTTTTAGATTTTATAATTACTCCACCAAGACAGTCAATTGGTTCTGATGATAGTTCAGAACCTGGAAATTGAGACAAGGTAGATTGTACTAGATCTTTATCTTTAGTATTTGTAGAAACTATAACTTCTGTAGTACCCAAAATTTTAGTTGATTCATCTAATAGGGATTTTATCAAATTAGAGTAATCACCACTTCGTGCAGTATTTGTAATTTGATCTAATGCTTTTGTAAAGACCTTGTCAACTCCTTCTTCTAATGTCATTAATTGTTTATTTCTGGCCTCAAGATCAGCACTTCCAATAATCTGTTTTTCAATTTTATCAGCCTCTTTTTTTCCATCTGAAATTATTTTATCAAATTCTCCTTCAAGTTTAGAAAGCGAATTATCAAGGGTTTCTTTTGATTTGGTACTAGAATTTTTAATAATTGAAAGAATATCATTCTCTGTTTTTTGAAGAACGTTGTCAATAGCTTGCTCTAATGAAGGATTAGATGTCAATATCGATTTCTCGATAGATAATAGATTTTAATGTTTGGAAAAATATGGGGAAAATTCAACAAAATATTCAATTTCTAGATCGGGCTTAGAAAGATATTATAATGTACTAGTCTTCGTTGGAAGTGTGACTGTTGCTGAACTGTTAATGGGTAGTGTCATACTTCCAAGAACTGAGACTCCAAAAGCAATATCATCTCTAACTAAATTTGAATGGTTTCACAAAATGGAGATGGAAAATGAAACAGTTACGCCAGAAATCGATGATCTTCTTTTACGAGCCCAAAAATCATTTCAGTTTGTTGAAGATGTGATTAAAGGATTGGATATTCCTCTTCGAGTTGGAATAATGGAGATTCTTTTCAAAGGTACTGTAATTAAAAAGAAAAATTATGAAATAGAAGAAATTGAAGGGTTGGTTAAGGATCTTGAATCAATTCCCGAGTCCATTACTAATGCTGCCAAAGTATTAGAAGAAAGTTCAAAGATTAATCGTTCTCTTGAAGAATATACATCACTAAAAGAAACATTGGAAATTACAAATAAACTCAAAGTCGACATGAGTGGTTTTGGAGCAATGAATTATTTTTATACAAATCTATTTGTCATAAATTCTTCAGATTATGAAGAAATTCAAAGATCATTAGAAGGAATTTCAATTTTCAAATATGATTTAGAATCTAAAGAAAAATCAGCAATAATCATTATTGCTGACATTGATGATTCTGAGAAAATTCTTAAAATCATGAGAACTCTAAATTCTAATCCATTTAGTATTCCAAATGATTTACCCCAAATTCCAAGTGAGGCATATTCTTTGGCAGAATCAAAGATAAAGGAATTAACAGAAATGAAAAAGAAAATTACAAAAGAAATAGCTTCTACAACAAAGAAAATTCGTAGTCAAATTCTCATGATGCACGAAAATGCATATGTTGCAAAAGAAGTACTTGAAACTTTACGAAAACCAGGGGGCACCAAAAATTTTGCAGTTATTCAAGGTTATATTCCAAAAAAGATGGAAAAAAAATTCAAAGAAGTAACTAGTCAATGGACATCAATAACTGAAGAAATTACAGAGGATGATGCTGGAAATATTCCAGTTTATTTAGATAATCCAAGATGGGTTAAAACTTACGAAGTGATTACTGACAGTCAAGGACTTCCTAAAAAAGGTGAATTTGATCCAACGTGGATGATTGCCCTAATGTGGCCAATATTTTATGGATTAATGTTTGCTGATTTAGGTCACGGATTATTATTAATGGGATTAGGATTATTATTCAAATTCAAAGGACAAGGTAATTTGTCAAGATGGGGAATGTTACTTGCAATGTCTGGTGGAGCGGGTGCGTTTGCTGGAATTTTCCAAGGTGAAATATTTGGTTTCCATTTAGAACATTTTGCTGGATTTGAAATGTTGTTACATGAAGGAGGGCCACTTCATTCAGTATCATGGTTAGTTGGTGCAATTAATATTTCAAAATTAACATTTGAACAAGTCATCATGATTCTCAAAGTTTCATTATTCTTGGGAGTTATTCATCTAGGAATGGCTTTCGTTTTACGAATTAGTAATCATATCAAAAAGAAAGAAAAAGATGCAGTAATTTTTGAAGCTATTCCAAATTTGCTCATGTGGTTAGGAGTTTTTGGTGTAATGATGGGAGCAATTGGATCTGGATATGATGTAATGAACATGTATTCTAAAATTCACACAGAGGCTGTTCCTTGGGTTACGGTTCTTGTTGGAGAATGGGCAGTTGTATGGTTAGTAGTTAGAGTTTCAATAGTTCTAATTCTTGCATGTGTTGTAATGATGATAATTGGTGGAATAAAACACAACAAGAAACATCCAGATGATGGTGGAGATATGGTAAGTGTAGTAATGGAAGTATTACTTGGAAAAACAATTGAATGTCTTGCGCATTCTATCAGTTATGCGAGAATAGGAATTATGCTTCTAGTGCATGCAGCATTGTTACTTACAGTTAATCAGGCTTATGAAAACTTGGGAGGCCTAAGTTCCCCAACTGCTCTGGTACTAATTGTTGGTGGACAAATTGGAATTATGATGATTGAGGGATTAATTGTCTATATCCAGTCACTAAGACTTCACCTTTACGAATTCTTTACAAAATGGTATGAAGGTGGTTCTCAACCATTCAAACAATTAGTCCCAGAAATGGTTTACAATAATTATTCTTGGAAGAATAAAAAATAACAAAATTCTTAACGATTAATACCAAGTAGAAATTAGAAATATTATGTCTAAAGAAGCTGTGATTACAATAATTCCTGCAGTCGTCATGCTTGGTTTTGCAATTTTTGGAATAACTGTAGTTAGTCCATAATAATATTATTTCTCAGTTAGTTTTACAGAAATCTTTGTCATAGGTCTTGAAAGTTCATCAGGAATCACAATAAGTAATCCACTGTTTTTATCAACTCCATCACATTGTCCTGAGAATTTTTGGAAGTTATTTGCATAACATCCATCATAATCATAGTATTCAAAATTTCCAGGATTCAAGAAATAGTACCATTGTTGAATATATGATGGTACAAAATACACATCAAATCCTATGGTATCATCATTTACTGATACTGTATACTTGTAATTTGTTGATTCTTTAGATGTACAAATTGGAACAAATTGTGCAAATCCATTTTGCAGTTTTTGTTTTTGGGATTCATCTGAATATACAGTATTTGGAATGGAATTATTGTCTCTAAACATTTCTAGTTGATATCCAAGAAAATCTAGACTAGTTTTTGCATAATGGAACCATTGGGATTCACAGTCTCTGTAATCGTATTGTACTGCAACTACTGGTTTGTTGTTAACATATTGAAGTACGTTTTGTCTTTGCTTTGCACCATGTTTTGAAATATCAGATTCCTCTTCTTCTCCTGAAATAATTTCACGCTCCCATGTTGTTGAGATATCAACAATAAGATTTCTAGGGTAGCTTTTCCATTCAGGTTGAAAATGGACATAATTTGCATATTCATTTGTTTGACTTACTTTTTCAGTGTCTCTTGATTCTCTAAAAGTCCCAAATGCATCATCAAATACAACATTAACTGAAAAAAGAATCATCAGTCCCAGTACTATAGAAATTATTGTAATATTCATTTTCTTGCTTCTCCGGTAATTGCATTAAAGGCATTATCTCTAATTAAAGACATTAGTAGAATTTCATGTTGATGAATTTGATCATTAATGAAAAGATTACAATTACTACAATCAAAGTGCAAAGGCCGTTGACAGTCATTACAGAGTTTTGTTATCTGTAATTCTTCACCACAGTTCCTACAAGAATCGATTCGAATGAGATTCAATTTTTAGAGTCTCCAAAACAGCAAAAAGATAACTTGCATAAATTGCAAGAGAATTTTTCATCTTTACATTCAATATTTCCTGAACCGCATTTTGGGCATTCTTTACTGTTAATCATTTCTTGTCTCCATGTATGGTTTGAATACAATTCCAATCACTGCTCCAAAGATAATATGTCGAAATATCGTCATTGCTGGAACTTCAGGGGCAATATTTAGACCTGCAATACCTGCTCCTAATACAGGTAACATTCCAAGCCAGACAGTTGTTACTGTAACAATAACTCCAAAGATAATTCCATGTAACCAAATTCTTCTTTTCATAATTCTAGTTGAAATTGGTAAAAAGACAAAACCAAAGAAGAAGGTCAAGCCTATTCCATTAGCAATATGAAAGAGGTTACCAATTATTTGAGATGATTCATGTTCTCCTACAACTAACTGTCCCAATACTACTGAAATATCTAAAGAAACTCCAGTAATTGCCATATCAAGAAATGATGCAATGTAAAAAGCAAATGTTCCTGCAAGTCCAGCAATAATTAAACTTGAAAGTTTGTGGTTTTGGTAAATTTGTACTAAACTCAAATTAGTTCACTCCTTTTACTGTAGTAGAGTTCAACCAAGAAGCAAATACTTTGGAGGCCCTTGGGATGATAAATGTCATGTAAGATGGAATTACAATTGCATTAATCATAATTAATCCCCATACCGGTACAAATGTTCCAAAAGTGTTTAGTGGAATATTTAATCCAAAAGCCATTGGAATAGCAACAGTTACAGCTATTAATGCTCGTTTAGTGTAAGGAGGAAGTCCAGATGATTTTGATTTTTTAGAATTTGTTCTAAAAAAGAAAAAAGAAGGGGTTGACATACTCATTGGTCTAACCCCTTAAGATATTCCACAACATTTTGGGTTGTTCTTAATGGTACAATTTTGGTTGCATTAAATTTTGCAACTTTGGTTTCCACCATAAGATCTTGTATTGCGTGTGCTCCAGGAGATTCAACTATCCACTCAAATGTATGCTCTAAACCAGAGTGATACATTGAAATAATTTTGATTCCTTTTGCATTTGCATCTTGTTCAAAAGTTGATGCTACTTGTAGAAGCAATTTTTTGTTTTCTTCATTGAAAAGTGGGCATGCTTCAGTTGTGTGAGTACCATAGATTCCGTAGGTTCCCATTGTTTGATTTTCTGTTTGTGTATTAGACATGCTATAGTATAATCTAAAATGGTACATAGTCTGGCCGGACTTATTTTTAGATAAATTTGTCCTATTTGGACATGGTTTATGGCTTTAAAATATGAATTTCTATTAAAAATGTCCAGATTGGAAATAAATAATACATTGTTTAACTAACTCAAATTATGGTTGATGAAATAGACCGAATAATTTTATCTCAGCTTGGTGAGAATGCAAGAATATCTTCACAAGAATTACAAAAAACACTTGATGCTTTAGGTCATTCCATTACAGATAGAGGAGTCAGACACAGATTACAAAGATTAGAGAAAAATAATACCATACTAGGATATTCTGCAATACTTAATCCAAATTTGGTATCTGAAAAAATTAATCGTACAATAATTTTAAAATTTAAATTTTCTAAAAAAACTCCGGAATTAATTGATAGATTGACAACTTATGTAGTTGATTCACATTTTTGTATATTTTCAAGTAGATTAAGTGGGGATTATGATTGGATATGTCATTTTGTTTTTGATTCAATTGAACAATATGATCTTGAAACAAATAATTTTCTAAACAGATTTGGTGATTTAATTTCAGATTTTCGTTCCTATGAATCAAATACAATCAAATCTTCACCATACATGATTTTTGATGAGCAGGAAGTTAAAGAAAGAAAAAGACGTATTTTTGAAATTCTTGAATCATTAAAAAAATATGATAACATGAATGATAGATTTCAAGAAATTGTTGAATGTGTTGTAAAGTATTTTGGTGCATTTTTTGCTAGAGTTTGGTTTGTAGATAAACAACGTAAACATCTAATTCTAAAATTTAGTGCTGGAAAATATACACAGATAGATGGTAAATTTTCCAAAGTGTCAATTAATTCATTAAAAATTGGACATATTGCAAAAACCAACAAACCTGTAGTTTCAAATGATGTAGTAAATGATTCTCGAATCAAACTTCATGATTGGGCAAAAAAAGAGAAACTCAAATCATTTGCAGGATATCCTTTAAGCTACAAAGGGCAGGCAGTTGCAGTGGTAGCCATGTTTAGTAAGAAAAAACTCAATCATGTAGATTTTGAATTATTTGGATTATTTTCTGAGCAGCTCTCAAAGGAATTAGCAGGGTTTTTTGAGACTAAAGATTTTCTCTCAGAATAATTCAAATTTACAAACATTTGAGATTCAATAGATACTAGATCTTCAAAGTATACAAGAAATATAAAATTAGAAAATGTTATCATCTAGAAAGTTTTCTTAATTTTTATGGAAATTCAACAAATAGTTGAAAAGATTTTGAAAGTAAGCCCATCTGTTAGAGTAGTCAGTGTGGTTGATCTCAAAGGAAAACTAGTGTTTTCTCAACGTTCTAAGAAAGTGAAAATCTTGGTGTCAAAGAAACAAAGTTTGGCATCATTAAAAGCAGCATCAAAGGATTGGAGCCAAAGAAGAAAATTGGTAAGAACACTGGGAACATGTAAGTATGTTGTTGCAGAATATGATAAGGTAAAAAGAATAATTATGCCTGCAGGGAAAAATCATATTTTGTATATCACTACAACTGCATCACTAGATCACAACAAAGTTGTTCGTAAAGTTCGTTCTTTCAAATAATCAAAACAACTTATTTTATTATTTTTTACTAAATACAAATAAAATTATTTATGAATACGAAATGTATTTTCTCTTTTTTGGGTAGGTATGAATTACTTTTTGAGTTGTCTCTTTCCAGTACCTCTTCCAGAACTGACCCACATACCTTTTGTTGAAGTAGTAGTGGTAGATTTGATATCTCCAAATTTAATTTTTCCAGTTCCTCGTCCTGTAACGATGTACTTGTCTTGAGCTGCTTTTTTTCTTGCTTCTTGTGCTTTTTTGAACTCATCTCCTTGCCATTTCTGAGCATTATCGTCAACTTCGATAATTCGTGTACCTCTTCCAGACCTAACTTTTATTTTTGCCATAACACATTATGAGGGAAATTATCACTAATAAGATTTGAAAATACTCTGAGAATCTCTCAAAGTAATTAATTATGATTTTGAGGTTAGATTTTCAGAGTAAATAGAAATGAAATTAAATTAATTTTTTCAAAATACTAAACACTCTATCATGTTTTTCAGGAGTGACCCACAATCTTTTGTATATTTTAAAATCAGTTTCAAGAACAATTGCTTTTTTCTTTGTAGGTCTTGATGAATCATAATGAAACCAGTCTCTGAAATTACTAGATCCTGAAACTCTTAATCGTCCTGATGATAATCCAATATTTCTCTCAGATATTTTCTTGATGTGAGAAATTTTTACGTCTTTTTTACCCCATGGTAAAACCCATGATTTGAATCGTATTTTATCCTCAAAGATTTGGATGTATTTGTCACTATACAATGACGATTTTGACATGATTTCTAAGATGAAAATCCATCAGTAAAAACAATATCAGATAATGGAAGTTGGCCTCCTCTTGGCATTGCAGGTTTGATTTGTTTTCCTATTGCCATCATCATAGAAATAATATGATCATCAGGCAAATTAATTATCTCTGCAATTTTTTGAGGATCAAAACCTATCATTGGATTTGAATCATATCCCATAGATTTTGCTGCAAGCATTATTGTTTGAGCAGCAATACCACAAGACCTCATTGCCTCATCTCTTTGTAATTGATCTTTTCCTTCATAAAATGGCCCCATAGCAGGAACTAGAAAATCTCGAGCTTCCTTTGGTGCATTTTTCCAGTATTGTTCAGGATTTTTTTTCCATGATTTCAAATCAGCACATATTATTAGAAATAATGAAGAATCAGTTACTTGTGCCTGATCCCAGGCAGCAGAACGTACTTTTTTTCTTATTTCAGGATCTTTGATTATAACAAATCTCCAGTTTTGTATGTTAAATGAGGTTGGAGATAAAACTGCAAGTGACATTAATTGTTCAATTTCTTCATCAGAGAATTCATGATTAGGATCATAGTGTTTAACTGAACGACGTTCTTTGATTGCATCAAAAGTATCCATAGTTAAAATCTAGTAGGATCTAATATTTACTTTTCAACAGGGAGTTCCAATTTATTTCCCCATTCACCCCAAGACCCAAGATAAACTCGAACATTTGAAAATCCAAGTTTTTTCAAAACCAAAAATGTGTTAGCTGCCCTATATGCCCCTTGACAATAAGTAATGATTTCAGAGTCTTTTGGGTAATCATACATTTTAGATAATTCATCATCATTTTTGAAAGTCCCATCTTTTGAGATATTTTGATTCCAATCAATATTGATTGAATTTGGAATATGGCCAGACTGGGCAGCGCGAATCACACTTCCATCATATTCCCCAGTAGAACGAGCATCAAGAATTTTTATATTTTCAATATTTTCAAGAATATTCTCAAATCCTGAAATTATATCAGAATTGATTTTTCCTGAAAATTTAGATGGTTTGAAACCATTAGGTTTTGTCTCAAGTGGATGATTTTCTTTTTGCCATTTTGAAATTCCACCATCTAACATCAAGGTATCTTGATGAGAGAAATACATCAACATCCAAACTCCCCTTGCTGCAAGCATTCCAGAAATTGAATCATAAAAAATGACTTTTTTTTCTGGAGTTACTCCAAGAAATGAAAAAAGTGTTTTTGCTTGATTATTGAAATCTTCAATTCCTTGTTTTGTTGTATCATTCCAATGAAATGCAAATAAATCC
>Ga0209558_1000866_pt1 | contig 24022 bp, 18 predicted proteins | sample SaaInlV_150m_DNA_3_FD_184674 | JGI IMG/M metagenome (GOLD analysis project Ga0209558, IMG submission 184674) | Marine microbial communities from expanding oxygen minimum zones in the Saanich Inlet - Saanich Inlet SI074_LV_120m_DNA (SPAdes) (version 2) | ecosystem: Environmental > Aquatic >...
TAGATGAATATTTGGCGGACTACGAGCCGCATGTCATTGACTCCACGGTCAAGCCGCAACCGCGTTTTACTGAGCCGCAGAAGCTGAGTTTCCCCTACGCTGTTGACGAGGGCGGGGATGAAGGCGCGGAGAGCAAATGTTTTGTCACGGTCAACTGGCTGTTGACCGATGACATCGACGCCGATGAGCGTCGAGCCTTGCAGATTCTCGACCACGCGCTGATCGGCACGCCGGGTTCGCCCTTGCGCAAGGCGTTGATCGATTCGGGGTTGGGCGAGGACTTGACCGGCAGCGGGATAGAGACCGATCTGGCGCAATACGTGTATGGCGCGGGGTTGAAGGGGGTCAAAGCCGAGGATGTTGATGCGGTCGAGACGCTGATATTACAACTCTTGGCGGATTTGGCGCGCGATGGCATTGACCGCGGTATGGTCGAGGCCTCGCTGCACACTGCCGAGTTCCGGTTGCGGGAAAACAATACGGGCGGTTATCCGCGCGGCTTGGTGATGATGCTCAAGATGTTGACGGATTGGTTATACGACCGCGATCCCTTCGTGCCGTTGCGCTTCGAGGATTCGTTCGTCGCACTAAGGGCGAAGCTGGCGGCGGATGATCGCTACCTGGAAAACTTGATCCAGCGCCACTTGATCGACAATACCCACCGCACGACCGTAGTGCTCGCGCCGGATGCCGGGTTGGCGGCTGAGCAGGAGCAAGAGGAAGAACGGCGTCTGGCCGAAGCACGCGCGCAGATGAGCCGAGAGGATCTGGAAGGCTTAGTGCGGGCGACGGCCGAGTTGAAACGCGCTCAGGAAGAACCTGATGCGCCCGAGGATCTGGCCAAGTTGCCGCGGTTGCAGTTGAGCGACCTGGAACGCGAAGTCAAGGTCTTGCCGATTGAGGAGACGAAGGTCGCCGACGTGCCGGTGCTGCACCACGATCTATTTACTAATGGCATCGTCTATCTCGACGTCGGCTTTGACCTGCGGGTCTTGCCGCAGGAATTGTTGCCCTATATTTCGCTTTTTGGACGGGCGTTATTGGAGATGGGGACTCAGCGCGAGAACTTTGTCGAGTTGCAGCAGCGGATCGGCGCAGAAACCGGCGGAGTTTGGGCGCAATCGCTAGTGGGCAGCAGGCTCGGCGGTGGGCCGGCGGCGACCTGGCTCTTTTTGCGCGGTAAGTCGATGGTCGGTCGGGCCGATAACTTGATGGCGATTATGCGGGATGTATTGCTCGAAGGGCGTTTTGACGACAAGGAGCGCTTGTTGCAGATGGCCTTGGAGGAGCGGGCCGGTGAGGAGTCGTCAATGGTGCCCGGCGGTCACCGGGTGGTGTCGATGCGACTCAGGGCGCAATTCGACGAAACGGGGTGGATCTCCGAGCAGATGCGCGGTTTGAGCTATTTGTTCTTTTTGCGCGAGTTGGTCGAAGAGATCGAAAGTGATTGGCCGGCGGTGCAGGCGCGCTTAGAGCGAATCCGCACGCTTTTGCTCAACCGACAGGGCATGTTGTGCAATGCGACGTTGTCCGGGGCCGATCGGGCGGGTTTCGAAGATCGGCTGGCCTCGTTTCTACAGGAGCTGCCGGTTGCTGAGCGTGCACTTGAGACCTGGTCGCCGAATCTGATCGCGGTCGATGAGGGTTTGACGGCTCCGGCGCAGGTCAACTATGTGGGCAAGGCGGCCAATCTTTTTGAATTGGGTTATGAGCTCGACGGGTCGTCGTCGGTGATTACCCGCTATTTGGCTACGACTTGGCTCTGGGACCGGGTGCGGGTCCAGGGCGGGGCTTATGGGGCTTTCTGCTCTTTCGATCCGTTTTCCGGGGTGCTATCCTATGTTTCCTACCGCGACCCCAATGTGCGGGAGACGCTGGCAGTTTACGACCAGAGCGGCACTTTTTTGCGCGAGCATCCGATCAGCGAGGACGAGCTGACGAAGGCGATTATCGGTACGATCGGCGATTTCGACTCCTATCAGTTGCCCGACGCAAAGGGCTATACCTCGATGGTTCGTCACTTGACCGGGATCGACGACAGTTATCGCCAAAAAATGCGCGACGAGGTGCTGGCGACCGATGCCGAGGGCTTTGCGAACTTTGCGCGAGTATTGGATGAGATTGCCAAGGCCGGGCGGGTCGCGGTATTTGGGTCGACGGAGGCGGTTGCGTCGGTTGAGGGGTTGACGCTGATCAAAGTGTTATAGATCTCGTTGCATTTGTATATAGCCCGCCGGAAGTTATTCTGGCGGGCTATTTGCGTACTGGCCACGAGGCGTGCGAAAATAGATATGAAAACAAAGCACACCGAGTAAGGTTATCAGTGTCGAACCTCCAAATAGCGCCGGATAGCCCGATGTTTCGATCAGCCAGCCGCCGCCCAGCGAGATTCCGGCAATACTGATGCCATAGGCCATCGTCAGCGCCGAACTCATGGTCACCCGCCAGCGTTCGGCGACCATTTCCTGCTGGAAGACGATATAGACCGAACGGCGGATGGAACTGAGCGCGATCAGCGCCATACTTGTCGCGCCGGCCATCGCCCAATGGCCAACCATCGCCAATGGTATAAGGCACAGCGCCATCGCCGCCGCGCCAAAGGTGATGACCGGGACCCGGCCGAAGCGTTGGCTGAGCGCCGGTCCGGCTAATGCGGTGAAGGCGGCTAGTAGTTGGCCTGCGGCTGTCAGGCCCCCGATCATCGTGGTCGAAGCGCCGAGACCGTCGTCCATATAGACATTGAAAAATATGCGGATGCTGTTCTCGGCGGCCATTTGCAAGAGCGTAGTGATGCCCAATACTAGGATGACGGCGAAGGGAAAAGGCGATTGCTGGCGGTGTGTGCGCTGCGCCTTTTTTACTTTCTGCGGACGGGTCGCCGCGATGGCAGCAGCGCTGACTAACAATACGGCGGCTGACAAAAGCAGCGGGTAGCGGTAGGGGGCCGGATGGCTGTCGGGCAAATCGAGCAGCGAGGAGAAGAGGCGGGGCAACAGGCCGCCACAGAGACTGCCGGCAAAACCGGCCAATGGCCATAGGGCGACTTGCGTTGAGAACACGTGGTTGCGCAGTTGCGGTGGGCTGATCAAGGTTAGAAAGGGGATGGCGTTACAGAGGAAGAGGGTATTGCCGAGCACGCCGAGCGCATAGGTGCTCATAATATAAGTCGTTTGCGAGGCGGGCGGCACGAACTCACCCAGCGGCAATAAGCCAAAACCTAGCGCTGAAAGTAGCATGCCGACGATCATGGTGAGGCGCGAGCCCCAGCGATCGCCCAAGAGCCCGGCGGGTATGCTAAATAGCGCGAAAGACAGCGCGCCGACGGCGTTGATCTGTCCGATCAATAGCGGGTTGTAGTCCAGTCGTAGTAAATAGAGGTTGAGCAGGACCGTATACACTCCGCCAAAGATCGTAAAGCCGATCAGGGCCTGACTAAGGAGGACCAGCCGCACGTCGCGGTTGAACAGCGATAGCGCCTCGCGGTGGGTTGATAGCAAGGTATATTTCTTTGACGGATCGTGACTAGTTGATTATGTATAGGAAGGTAAATTAACGGCTCGCGATACAAAAAGGCAACGCGGTAGAGGCGAAGGGAAGGTCTCGATGAACCAACAGCAACATCGCTTGATGCAGGTATTACAGAAGATCTCGGTATTCAAAGGTTTAGAGTTAGAGCATATCCAGCGCTTGTTGCGAGTGGGGACCTCGCAGACGTACGGGATTGGCGAGCAAGTCTATAGCATCGGCGAGCCCAGCGATGAGATGCTGGTGCTTTTGCAGGGTAAGATGGTAGTCACCAGCGCTGGGGGCGAAGAGTTGGGGGATCTCGGGCCGGGTATGCTTACGGGGGAAATGGGTGTTTTTACCAACCAGCCGCGTTCGGCGAATATATCGTCCGTCGATCGTTCGGTCGCGGTAGTTATCGCGCGAAATGCATTATTGTCCGTTTTGGCCTCAAACCAAATCATTCATGTTCGCATTTTAGACAATATCGTCGAGATTATGAGCGAGCGTCTCTCGGCGACTAATTTGCAAAACGACAAGCTGCGAAAACAGATTATGCAATTGGAGCAGGAGGATGAAGACGATTACGAACAAACGGGTGGTGTTGGCGGCGACATGGCGAGTGAATTTGACGAATATTCGGGGGATGAAGACGAGTAAAAAATAACTCGTGCTGTATAGAGGATATTATTTGTAACAGGGGACGATCGGGGTTCCAGCGATTGAGGGGCCTTTTTTTAGACAGTGATGTCTATATGCCCGTCGCCGACGATGCGAGGACGCGGGGTTTCTTTTGCTTCAACTGGGTCGGGTTGTTGGCGTTTTTTTTGTTGTTGCTGTCCGGGTGGGCGATCGTGGTCGTCGACTCGATTTTGCGCCTCGTCGGCCCCGGCGGACTCGCGGACGCGGCTGTGGTCGTGGATATGCTCCTGGTCGGCTTGCTGGGCGAGGTTGTGCTGAGTGATGGTGGGGCGGAGCTGTTGTATGTTCTGCTCGCGGGCCACTAACGGGGCCTTGGAGAAGTTGTCCTGGAGGTCCATCGGGCGTAACATGGGGTAGGACTCCGGCTAATGTGGCTATAAGGTCTTGTTATTATATAGCTTTAAAATTGACCGAAAGTCAAGTTAACTTTTATGTGGCCTATAAATACAAAACAGCCCCCCAGCTTGCAGAAGCTGGAGGGCTGTTTATAATAATGGTGGCTCCTCCCAGAATCGAACTGGGGACACAGGGATTTTCAGTCCCCTGCTCTACCTACTGAGCTAAAGAGCCAGCCAATAACAGGTGTAAAAATAAGCTCCCTTCATTAATCTTGTCAAGGATATCTCATGCCCGTATCGATCATACCGTTTAATATGCCCGACCCTGCTGAAATTCCGCCCCATATTATCGAGTCGCTCCAGAGCATGCCGCCGGATGAGGCGGTGGCCAAGGGAATGGAGTTGCTGCTGCAGATTGAAGCGGCGGACACCATTGTCTATGAGCGTATCGGCGCAGGAGGTGCGCCTGAATTGGGCCATGTCGCCGGAGCGGGAGCCGATATTTTGCGTGGTGCGCTAAAGCAGGATGACGAGCGCTCTTTTGCCGGACAGGAGGGCGCCGGGGCTTCGGCGCTGCTGATTATGGGACAGGCCAGCGCCGATGAAGAAAGTTCGCTGCCCCAAGGGGCGGTACCCTTTATGTTGGAAGGGGCGGCGAGCGGGATGCTCGGTTTTAATTATGTATTGCCGCTCAAACAGGACGAGGGACGGCTATTGGGTGCGTTGACCCTGATTCGCCGGGCGGCGAGCGGACCGCTCAATCACGAACAGCCGAATATTTGCGAGGCGTTGCGTCGCGAGTTGAGCCAGATCGTGGCGGGATAAAAAAAACGCTGCCGCTCAAAGGGGAGCGGCAGCGCTAAATATATTTGTGGGCCGGTGCGGTTATTAGGCGGTAGCGGCTTCAACTACCCCGTTTTCGACCAGCCAAGTCTCGACCTCGTTGCCGTCGACGTCGGCCAGCATCTGACCGTTGATCTCGACGCAGGGCGAGAGGGGTTGACCGCTTTTCTGCACCATTTCGGCGTAAATTTCTGGATTGTTAATGATGTCCTTGTCCTCGTACTGGAGATCGTACTTGGAGAAGGTCTCACGCACGCTATTGCTCCAGCCGCAGACGGGTTTCAAATAGGCGACAATATTGGGGGTTTCAGCCATGATGGGGTTTCCTTTCTGGCGTGATGGACGTCGAATTCACTCTGGGTGAAATCGCTGGTTGTAATATGGTCGAATATAGGAAGGCGGGTCTATCTGTCAAGCCGACAAGCGTTTATGTGCAATGCTGATTGACGAGAATTGCGCCTGCCTCTATATTGGCAACAAATTCCCACCCGTTTTACTCTCAGTCATAAAATCAGGATAGACAATGGCTTCTGCAGAAGTCCTATTTGTGCAAGGCGGCCGCAAGCTCGAGGGCGAGGCCGTGGTGCAAGGTTCTAAGAACGCGGCATTGCCGATGTTGGCGGCTTCTCTATTGGCGACCGAGGGAAAGACCGTTCTACACAGGGTGCCTCCGGTCAAAGACGTATTGGTGGCCATGGAGGTCTTGCGCCGGTTGGGCGCGAAGATCGACTACGATTTGAGCGAAGAAATCGCGGTCATCGATACGCGGGATGTGACCGAGACGCGGCTGCCCGAGGAATTGACCAGCCGTTTTCGTGCCTCGTTACTTTTTCTCGGGCCTTTATTGGCCCGTTTTCGTCGCGCTTGGATCAGCGAGGTGGGGGGCTGTACGATTGGTTCGCGGCCTACTGATTATCACTATCGCGGCTTTGCCCGACTCGGCGCGAAGGTCGAAGGCGTGGCCGGCGGTGGTATTGACGTGGTGGCCGAAGAGTTGGCCGGTTCCTTTATGTATTGCGATTTGCCCAGTCATACGGGTGTGGAAAACTTGGTTATGGCCTCGTGCCTGGCCCGTGGCGAATCGATCATCGAAAATGCGGCTTCCGATCCGGAAATTGTCGATTTTGTGGCGCTATTGCAAAAAATGGGTGCTAAGATCGAGGGGGCCGGGACGCGGAAGGTGTGCATCACGGGCGTTGAAGGGCTTGTTGGCGCCGAGCATACGGTGATGCACGATCGTTTGGACGCCGGGTTGTTGATGATGGCCGGCGCGATTACCGGCGGTGATATAATCCTCAAAGGTGTAGTGCGGGAGCATCTGTATGTCTTTGAAGCCAAGTTGCAGCAGATGGGGGTCGAAACGATCGAAGAAGGCGAGTGGCTGCGGGTGCGCGGACCGACCGAGCTTTCGCCGATCAATGTGGTCACGACCTTTTATCCCGGGTTTCCGACCGATCTGCAGCCCGGGATGATGGCCTTGGCCTGCGCGGCGAAGGGCGATAGCTATATTCGCGAGACGGTATTCGAGGATCGCTTGGGCCATGTCAAGAATCTACGCGCCTTTGGCGCCCATATTCTGCCGGAGAAGGATCGCTTGGTGTTGGTGCGCGGTCCGGCTCAACTCAAGGGGGCCAAGGTCAAAGCGATGGATATTCGCGCTGGTGCGGCCTGTGTATTGGCCGGCTTGGCCGCTGAAGGGCGGACCGGGGTCCACAATCTCTATCAACTCGACAGGGGCCATGCCCATATCGAGCGTCGTTTACGGGGCTTGGGAGCGGATCTCGAAAGACTTTAAAAGTGGGTAGGTTATAGTGAATAAGGCGGTCGAGGGTTTCTAGCATCCTTGACCGCTTTTTGTTTGCTGGCGATTATTTCGGTAATAAAAATGAAATGGAGATCCCGATGCAAATAGATCCCGATAAAGTCTATCTGGCCCGCACTCCGATAGATCGCGCCGAAGCGCCCTTTGAGACCTATCGCGAGTTGGCGTATCGCACGCTTGCTGCGCTGGAGGTGGAATTGCCCGCTGAAGGTACCGTACTGGTGAAACCGAATGCCACGGTGCTCTATCCGCCCGAAAAACGCGTGATCACCCATCCTGGTTTTGTCGGCGGCTTGCTCGACGCATTGATCGAGCACGGCGTCGATGCGTCGAGCCTGGTGGTCGCCGATGGGCAGTCCGGTGAAAACGAGGAAGCGGGGCACTCCTGGGAAAAATGCGGTTATCGCGCGATGGTTGACGAGCGGGGCGTCCGGCTCGAGGAGCTTAATACCGACGAGGATTCCCGCATCGTCGAAGTTGCGGATGGACAAGTCTTTGAGCGTTATCCGATTTACCGCGAGGTAACCGATTGCGCTTTCTTTTTAAACGCTCCGCTGGCCAAATGCCACAACCTGGGTTGCACGACCTTGTCGATCAAGAATCTGATGGGCATTATCGCCAAGCCGGAGAGGCATTTGTGCGCGGTGCAGGAGGTGGACAAAGGCTTTAGCGAAGAAGAGCTCTATCGGGTCACCGAGACCGGCTACAGTCTCTTCGAGGATCGTTTCTACCACAAGCTCTGCGATCTGCTGGTGGCGCTGCGCGGTCTGCAGATCCCGCGGATCAGCGTTGTCGACGGGCTGATTGGCCGCGATGGCACTGCCTTTAACGAGGGGGACAATTATCCGCTCGGCTGGTCCGTCGCCGGGGTCAACGAAGTGCATGTAGATGCGGTGGCCACCTATCTGATGGGACTCGACCCGCTGGAGACGCCCTATCTGCAATTTGCCCGCGATCGCGGATTGGGCACCATTGATATCCATGAGATCGAGGTCGTCGATTTGGCCAATAGCGCGACATTGGCCGCAGACGCATTGGCGCAACTGCGGCCGGCCGAGGTGTTGATGCCTGTCGCCCGACTCAGGCAGAAAGACGGGCAGGCCGGCTATTACAAGCGCTTCCGCGCGGACGGTTCGGCAGTGCCCTGGCAACTCGACAAGGTCAACGATCAACGCCGGGCCGACGGGCTGGAACCGATTTCCTACGAGTTGGTCGATGCCTGATCAGACGCTGCGCGGCTGTCAGCGAGAGGTCGACGAGTGGATCAAGACCATCGGGGTGCGCTACTTCTCCGAGCTGACCAATACCGCGGTGCTGATGGAAGAAGTCGGCGAGTTGGCGCGCTTGATGGCGCGGACTTACGGCGAACAGAGTTTTAAGGACGGGGAGGAGAATGATCTCGGGATGGAAATGGCGGACGTGCTCTTCGTGCTCGTTTGCCTCGCCAACCAGACCGGGGTCGATTTGCAGGAATCCTTCGAGCGGGCGATGGACAAGAAGACCAAGCGCGATCGCCTGCGCCACGTGGAAAACCCGAAGCTAAAATCGTGAAATCGTATGGTCCCTGGTTGCTGGTGTTGTTGGTCGGGTTGGGATGTGGGCCGGGCGCAGAGACGGACGGGGGACAGACTGCATCCGGTAGCGCAGTTGATCCGCAACCTGCGCGTCACGGGCGGGTGCCGGTCGGCGAGTTGGTTCTTGGCACGTGGTTGCCGGCGGGGCTAGACCGCTATCGTTTTAGCGCGCAAGACCAGGTGCTCTTAGCCGGGTTAGGGCTCAATCAGATCGAGTGGTTGCAGCGCGGCGAATTCGATGGGGAAACGGCCGAGGCGCGGGCGATGGACTTTTGTCGTGCGCACGGCCTGCAAATGCCCGTCTTTTACGAGCCACCTGGCTTTACTCCCCACGACAAATTGCAAAACTGGGCGACGCGTTCTTTTTTGGGCGCGGGATTCGCCGATTCGGTGGGCTTGAGGGTGCAGGCGCTCAAGACGCGGTGGGCGGGCGCCGAGGGATTTCAGGGTTATCTCGTTGGGCACGAGGATTATGCTGCTGAATATTACGAGGCCTTGGCGGGGGTGGTCGATGCGATCGGGCGAGTCGATTCGCTGCGGCCGGTGTTAACGGTCGGGCGCATTGACCACTATGTAGATGGCGAGGCCTTCGCCGCCGCCTTCTTCCGTGAGGGCGGTCAGCCGAATATCTTCCAGCACGAGCACTATGTCTTTCGCGGCAATGTGCCGACCGAGGGCAGTGGCTTGCAGAGCAAGCTGAGTTTCTTGCTTGCCGGTTATGGTCAAGTCGCTGAATATCTGCAAGGTCGGTGGGGCCGCTGGCACGCTGTCGTGCAAGTGCAGAGCGAGAAGCGGGTAGATAAGGTTTATTATCGCAAGCCTTCGGCCGCGGAAATTTCAGTGCAGGCCGGATTGGCGCTGTCGCGGGGGGCGTCGGGTATAATTTACTTTTTGTATAGTTCGGGGGTGGAAGAGTTTCGCAATGCTAAGGGCGAGTGGGTGCAGACCCGTTATTACGAAGGCTTGGTGGGGCGAGACGGGATGCCGACTAAGAGCTATGGGGCGGTGCAGGCGCTCAATCGGCAATTGCAGGCTCTGAGTCCAGTGCTTGCCCAATTGTATTTCTATGGAGCGGGTGCTCTAGAAAACGAGTTGCTGTTCGGGACGGATGAAGATCTAGCATTCGGGCTCTTCGGCAATCGCGAAAGGCAGACCCATGTATTGGTGGTTAATCGGCGGACCTGGCAAAAGCGCACGGTGGCCTTCGCGGTGAAGGGGCAAGCCGTTGTCGATGTGGCGACAGGAGAGATTTTGCCGATGGTGAATGACCAGGTGCAGGTTGCATTGGCTGCCGGTGGTTTTCGTCTATTGGCCGTTGCGCGGGATAATTGACGATGGGGCTGAGCCGTCGATGGTGGGCGATCGAGGGGCGCTTGCTCATCCTACTTTTCGTCTATTGGCCGTTGAGTTGTAGCGAGCGCGTTGTCGGTCCAGCAGCGCACCAGCTCAGCGGGGTCACCGTCGGGCCGTTGACGATCGGCGCTTGGTTGCCCTTCGGGGTCGGGCGCAGCGATTTAGCACTGATGACCACCGATCTCGAAAGCGACCTCGGGCTCAATCAGATCGAATTTTTCCCACGGGAGTCGATCGATCCCGGTGCGGTCGATTGGCTCGCCGATTCGAATCGCGATGAATTTTCTATTGAGGAGTTGGCGGCCGCTTTTATCCAACGCAATGGGCTGGCGTTGCAACTACCGCTTTTTTATGAACCCCAGGGTTTTAGTGACCACGACAAGCTGTCGAATTGGGCCACTTGTAATTTCCCCGATGCCTTTGTGCGCGCTTGCGAACAGGATTCGGCATTCGTCGATACGGTGCAAGGCATCGTCCGGGCGTTGCGGGCGCAATATGAAGCATTAAATGGTGATCTGGCAGCGGTCCAGGGCTACTTGCTATTAAATGAGATCGACAACCCAGATTATACTCCGGATTTCTATCCGGCAATGGCTGCAGCGATTCGCGCAATTCGGGCGGAAGATCCTTTGCGTCCGGCGCTGGCCGTTGCTGCGGTGGATGACTTTAGACGCAAGGGTGGTTCGGCCGAAGGTTTTATGGATGCTTTTTTTCAAGGATACGATCCGCCGAATATTTTCCAACACGAGCACTATGTGTTTCGCAGCGATGTCGCGGTGGAAGGGTCTGAGGGGCAAGGGGGGCGTCGAAAGGTCGCGCGGCAATTAGATCTTTTGCTGGCGGGCTATGATCGGGTATGCCGGTTGGTCCTGTCGCGTGCTGGCCGTTGGCACGCGATCGTTCAGGTGCACGGTGAAGTCCGCGACGGTCGCGTTCATTATCGCGAACCCAAGCCAGCTGAAATTCGCGTTCAGGTCGGCCTGGCGTTGTCGCGTGGGGCTTCGGGCATCGTGTATTTCGTCTACGGATCGGGCGACGAGGTTTTCGGCGATGGAACGATCTGGAGTTATAGCGGGCTAGTCGATCGGCAAGGGGTAAGGGGCCAGCGCTACCAGGCGGTAAAGGCGATTAATCAATATTTGCACGACATCGTCGAGGAATTGGCGGATTTGCATTTTCACAGGGCGATGAGTTGGCCGGCGAGCATGCCCGAGAATGGACTGTTGCGCGGCGTTGGTGGCAGCGAGTTGGAATTCGGTTTTTTTGGCGATGGCATACGCGAAACGCATTTATTGGTGGTCAATCGGCGGACCGACAGGGCGCAGGTTGTTGAACTATCCATAACACAGGAACGGGTGGTCGATGTGTCGACGGGTGAGCAATTGCTCGTTGTGGATGTCTCTGAACGCAAATCTCGAGTGGAGCGAAAGCTGGAGATAGAATTGCAGCCGGGCGATTTTCGCCTATTGCGTTTTGAGTAAACTGGCACGGCATCTGGTGCATTTTATTGCCAGTCCTGTCGGATAAATTTTTGGCGAAATATTTTTGTTTTTTATCGCGTCTAAATACTTGAGCGTATGAGCGCAGATGTTGATCCGGAGGCGCCGCGAGCCGATGATGAGCGGCCTAATAGCGGCTTGCGTGAGGGAGTTATTACCCACGCGGACGTCAATGTCGCGCTGCGTGGCCACCACAAGACGGTGATCTTCGGGCAGCAGACCAGACTCAGGGCGGGAGTGCTGCTCGACGACGAGAAGCTCGAACGTTTTCACGCCGGCCACGATCTGGTCAAATTCTTCTATGGCGGTGTGCGGCAACTGCCCGAATACCTGCTCGACGCGTTATTGGATTGGGGTATCAACGTGACCCTGGTCAAAAGCGACGATCTACTGGTCTTTCGCCATGTGCGCGAGCACCAGTCCTTCCACACTGGCCGTACCCGCAAGACCATCTATATGCCTGAAAAGGCCATCGAAGCAGCCGCTGAAAAGGGCTACGATTACTGGGCTATCAGCGAGGTGATGATCCAGGAGTCGTGGCCGCTATTGGATTATCATCTGCTGATCGAATTGATGCGGCGGGCGCAGCAGCATTTTCAGCAGCACTATACGCTCGGTCGCGCCTTCGTACGCGACCAGCTGATGGCGCTGAACAAACACCGCAAATTCTCTGACGTCGAACCAGACAACGAGTTCAACACATTTTTTGCCCATTATGCCGAGCGATTTTACGAACTAGACCGCGATGCGGCGATCGAGGCCGATCCCTTTGTTCTCGTCGACGGTTTTTTCGATGAGGCGTTGGAACGGAAGTGGGCCAGCAACAAGCGCTTCGAAATCAGCATTGATCTGCAGTATCCCACCTACTACAATATCGACCGCGATATCGTGCATCCGACGGCCTTTGGCATCGCCGAGAAACGCGGAATTTCGATCGAGCCGGAGACGGTCGACGAGATCCTGCACGATATGGAGGATGCGGTGCGTTTTAAGGTGAGCGTGCAGAGCAAGACCGATAAGCTATTGGATCTGCTGGTCGAACTCGGCGAGCCGGGGATACGCGGTTTTTTGAGCCTTGGTTGGAACGAAGGAGAGTATTTCGGCACAGGTTATTATCCGGCGGTGGCGTTGAAGAAGAAACTACAGGATTTTTCGACCTCGCCGCCGGGGGGGCAGACGGGTAGCATCAGCCAGGATTTCACCCGGTTGTTGGCCAAACACGAAGGGGAGCAACTGCACGGTTGGTATCTCGATTTTGCGCGGATTCCCTTTCGCCAGAAGCGCTTTCTGGTTTTGAAGCTGGCAGATTTGGCGGGGACTTCCGATATCCATCAGTTTAGCTTCGAGATCGGCAACGCGACGCTCTACACCAACGAAGATGAGGCCTTGCTGAAGGGCTTAGCCGATGTCATTTACGACCACTATTTGCAGATCGATCGGGACCAGGCGGATATTGAGAGCTATCTGATGGGGCAGCTCCTTAAGAAATTGGACCGCCATCCGCGCTACCGCGAAGTCTACGTGCTGCAATACGAGCAATTGACCGGCGGCGAGCAATTGGTGTTGGGAGAGGATATTCGCCCGCAGATAGAGGCCTTGGCGAAGCTGATTCCGGACAAGCCGCTCAGACTGTCTTTTGACCCGCAGCGGCTCAGGGCACGGCTGCACCGCTTTGAGCAACTGTGCGAGGAAAATCCCAATAGCACGGAGTTGTTGGGGTTGTTGGCGGGGATTTTTTTGCGCTTGGATCGCAGCGACAACTACGATCAGTTGGTGGGCAAGGTGAAGGGGCTTGCAGAGTACGCCTGGCCGGTGTGCGCCGAGATCGTCAAGCAGGTCGGGGAGAAGGATAGGGCGCGGGGCGATATTTTGCGCGCAGCGCGTGGGCTGCTACAGGATCGCGAACGGTCGGGGGCGCGCGACGCGAGCGAGAAGGAATGGCAATGGCCGTCGCTGGTGCAGAGTCTGTATACTGTGCTGGGCGTCGAGTTTATGGGGCACCGAGATCAGGCCTTGTATTGGTATGTACGGCAGGAGGGCAAGAATAAGGGTGATGTGCTGCGGGGGATCAAGGCGCGAGGTGGTGAGGTGCCTGAAGCTCATCGGGCGATTTTTGCATTATTGTTCTTGGGTCAAGCCGAGACACCCTCTTGAGAATTTTGTTGGTTAATGGCAGTACTAAAGTAGGAGAATGGCCGATTTGGTTGAGCAGGTCGGTTTGCAGGATTAGGACGGCGCGGGTTTTGCACCGGCTCGGTGCCCAGTGTCAATATCTCGTCGGCATTGCAGCGGTGATCGCCAATCCTTAAATTTAGCTTGTTATTTCTCCCCTTTTTTAAGACTTCCCAGATATTTTAGTTAGACCTTTTACAAGGGGCATTCTGCATCAATTTGGCAAGGATTATACATGGCTAAGCAAAAAATAGCCGATCAGATCGATCTGCTTTCGGCACCGGCGAATGCGAAGGCGAAACCTGCGCACAATGGCAAGGCCACGGCGCAGTCGATGGCCACCCGGCAGCGCGAGATTTCGGTCTCCGAGTTTTTTAGCCGCAACCGCCATCTGCTCGGTTTCGACAATCCGCGCCGGGCGCTTTTGACCGGGGTCAAAGAGGCTGTCGACAATAGTCTCGACGCCTGCGAAGAAGCGGGTATTCTGCCCGAGATCGAGGTGGCCCTGGAGCAACTCGCCGACGATCGCTATCTGATGCGGGTCGTCGACAACGGGCCGGGCATCGTCAAGGGCCAGATTCCCAATATTTTCGGCAAGCTACTCTATGGATCGAAGTTCCACCGTTTGCGCATGTCGCGCGGGCAGCAGGGTATCGGTATTTCGGCGGCGAGCATGTACGGACAATTGACGACGGGCAAGGCCCCGCGGATTATTTCGCGCACCGGGCCGAAACGGCCAGCGCACTATTACGAAATCCAAATCGACACCGCCCACAACAAACCACAGGTCATCCGCGAAGAGCAGATCGAGTGGGACCACGGCAAGGGCACCCAGGTCGAGATCGAGATGGAGGCGCGTTACCAACGCGGCAAACAGTCGGTCGATGAATACGTGCGGCAGACGGCAGTCGCTAACCCACACCTGACCTTGCACTATACGCCGCCCGATGGCAAGTCCGTCGTCTACGAACGCAGCACCAAAGAGCTGCCGCCCGAGGCGCAGGAGATCAAGCCGCATCCCTACGGGGTCGAACTGGGCATGTTGATGAAGATGCTGCAGGCTACTCCGCACCGCACCTTGCAGGGTTTTATGACGACGGAGTTTTCGCGCGTATCGGTGCGGGTGGCGAAGGAGATCTGCGAGAAGGCCGACCTCAAACCCAACGGCCGGCCCAAGAGCATCGCCCGCGAGGAGAGCGACCGGCTCTTCAAGGCGATCAATGCCACCAAGTTGATGCGGCCGCCGACCGATTGCATCGTGCCGATTGGCGAAGAGTTGCTGCTGCAGAGTCTACAGCAGAGTGTCACCGCGGAGTTTTACACCTCGACGACGAGGCCGCCGGCGGTCTATCGCGGCAATCCCTTCCAGATCGAAGTGGCGATCGCCTACGGCGGCGATATTGATCCGAACGGGTCGATTGGGCTGATGCGATTCGCCAATCGGGTGCCGCTGCTCTATCAGCCCTCGGCCTGCGCGATCACCAGGAGCGTGATCGACACCGACTGGCGCAACTACAAGATGAGCCAAAGCTCAAACTCGCTGCCTTCAGGACCTTTGATCGCGATGGTGCACATGGCTTCGGTCTGGGTGCCGTTTACCTCTGAGAGCAAGGACGCGGTGGCCAATTACGACGAGATCACCAAGGAGATCCGCCTGGCGTTGCAGGAGTGCGGTCGCCGGGTTGGCGAACATGTCGGGCGGGTTAAGCGCGAGGCTGAGGCGGCACGCAAGAAGGATTATATTGGCCAGTATATCGGCCATATTGCCGAGGCGTTGCAAGAGATCTTGAGCGACAGCGACAAGAAGACCAAGGACGTACAGTCCAATCTCAAAGGCATGTTGGAGAGGAGTCGGTCATGAACCAGGCGCTGCTCAAACAGATCGCCAAGGAGGCCAAGGGGATTCGCGACAAGATTTTGAAGAAACAGAAGCCGTCGATGAAGTTTCCGCTGCGCAATCTGAGCAATGTTAAGTTCGATCCGAAGGCCGGTTATTTTCAGATCGGGAGCAAGACCAAGGAGCGGACTTTGGCGGTGTCGACGGTAAAGACCTTCGCCCAGTCGTTGAAGATGATCGCGCTATCGAAAAAACTAATCGAAACCGACGATATAGCGACGAAGCGCGAGGCCTACTATGTGGCCAAGGGGTGGGCGGAGGAGGTGCGTTTCGCCGAGCAAACAGAGTCGGATGCGGTGCTCGACGATGTCGAGGCGTTCTTCTCGGTAAATCGCGAACAATTGGGTTTTGTGCCGGAGGAAAAGGGCGGTGAAGTGGCGGGCAATTTAGTGGTCTTTGACGAGGACCGCGACAGCGGCGAGGAGTTGGCCATCGATTGCACCAAGTTCGGCTCGGGGGCCTATTCGATTCCGATCTCTGTCGAGCATCTACGTTTTGAGTCGGACGCCAAATTCGTGTTGGCGATCGAGACGGCGGGTATGTTCCAGCGGCTGGTCAAGCACAATTACTGGCGGCGGTCCGATTGTATTTTAGTGTCGATGGGGGGCGTGCCGACGAGGGCGACCCGGCGTTTTATCCGCCGGATGTCGGAGGATCTGGATATCCCAGTGTATGCCTTTGTCGACTGCGATCCATACGGAATTTGCAATATTTATCGGACATTAAAGGTCGGCTCGGGCAATGCCGCGCATATCAACGAGGCTTTCTGCGTGCCGAAGGCGCATTTTCTCGGCGTGACACCAGACGATATCGCCGACTATGATTTGCCCACGCACAAGATGACCGATATCGATATTAAGCGCATCGACGACGCGCTGAAAAACGACCCGTTCGTGCAGCACTTCAAGAAGTGGCAGGACGCGTTATTGCAGTTGAAGAAGGCGGGGGTCAGGGCAGAACAGCAGGCCTTTGCGGTGCATGACCTGAATCATGTGATGGATACGTATTTGCCAGAGAAGTTGGCGCGGGCGCAGGAATTTTTGCCGTAGGCTTAGAGTGGTGCGGCGGGCCGCTTTTGGATATTTCCTTATTCCCAATCGGTTCTCTGCTGCGCTTGCGTTATTGGGGAATCCGCGGCCGGGCGGTATCAATTCCGTCGCGCCGATCATCATCAGGGTCTGGGTGCCGTTGCCGCCGGGGCGCAAGAGGCGGCCAAAGCGCCACGTTTACACGTTGTAGTCGAGGAGCCGATTGAGGTGTCGTCGAGTATGGACGACGCGTTAGTTGATGAATTACAGCGGATGGGCCACCGGGTCGAGCGCAATGCGCGCATCGGCGGCGGCCCATATCCCCGAATATTCACACGAGCAGAAGCAGGTGCGGGCCGGCGGCGGGGGCGGGTCGTCCGGGCTATAAATTATGAATGCAGAACATCATACAGTTATAATTGTTGGCGGCGGCCCGGCGGGTTTGCCTTTGGCCGTGGTTTTGGGGGGATGGCACCCCTTTTATCGCGACAGTCGGATTTTCGAATCGCGTTATGCGCCCATAGCCGGGTATTTGCAGCAATTCGATGATAACTTGCTCGGCTTAGATATGCAGGCCTTGGTGCGGAGCGGGCTCAAGCCGGTGGATTTGTTTCGCTCGCTGCACCATCCGCGCCAACTCTTTGAGGGCTTGGACCAGGTTGCGATGGAGTTTAGGCGCGCCGCGCCGCTCGATACCTTGCTTATTAGTCGCGAGCCGGTCGGTGGTTTGTGGAATAACGCGCCGAAAAATTTGCTGACCTTGTCGCCGGGCCAGTGGATGGAATTTGCCTTTCACCCACTGGCGCAGTACGCGGATGAAATCGGGCTTGATCTCGATGTCAACGAGTTGATCGTCAAAACCGACCTGATCGATTATTACCATAGCATTCCCGAGCGTTTTGAGGTCGCAAAAAATATCCGTAACAGCGAGGACGTGCTGCGGATCGAACCGCATGAACAGGGGTTCCAGCTTAGCAGTCGGGATGTGGTTTCGGGAGAAGAACGGCTTTATACCTGTAAGTATCTGGTATTGGCCACCGGCCAGCGCGGGCAGCTGCGGGATTTGCAGGTGTCGGGCGAGGATTTGCCCTTTGTCACCGGGCGTTACGATAAACCCGAGGATTTTCCCGGTGAGCGGGTCGTTGTCGTCGGGGGCGGGCGTTCGGGCGATTGGGCGGCGGTCGAGTTGCACGATGCGGGCAAACAGGTCTACTATGCGATGCGCCAGGATCCAGCCGTGCACTGGCAATTGATCAACGACAGCCGACAAGGCTTACCCTATTACAAACGCATCGCTGAGATCTTGGAGAGTCGTTCGCCCCGACTGGATTCGATGTATCATACGCAGGTTACTAAGATCGGCGAGGGAGGGCAGGTTGAGTTAGAGACGCCGGATGGGGCGCGGATAATCGAGGTCGACCACGTGATCAAGGAGATCGGCGGAGTAGCCGATTATTCTATTTTGCAGGGATTCGATGCTTTGCAACTGACGCCGATGCGCGATAATTATCGTTTCCAGGTGAATCAGGTAAGGACGCATGCGCACAATTACGAGTCACTCGATATCGACAATTTATATATTGGCGGCTATCTGGCAGCGGGCATAGGACTTGTTGTGATTTCAATGCATGGAACGACTTATGCTATTTCTGGCGATATTCTACAGAAGGAAGGTTTATTATAGGCTTTAGATAAATTTCATCTCACGTGACCGAAATTACTTGAATTTCACGTAAAGCGGAGTTCGTGACATGCCGGATGGTCAGTGGCCGGCATTCGGGTGATGTGGTTGAGCGAGCCTTGCTGAAAATGGACGCCGAGATCGAGAAGAGCCGTAGGGTCTTCTAAGAAAATGATATAGAGTCTATGTTGGCCGGTGTCCTGTATGTTGGCCGGTTTTTTTGTGCCTGATTTTGCCTCTATTTAAGTAGCTAAACGATTAAGGCATTATATGACGCCCATCTATATTCCCTTTTTGTCTACAGCACAAGTTTATCACGACTTCGGCTGCAAATTGAGCAATACCAACAGCCAGGTGCGGCTCCAATAGGCGCTGTTGATATAGGGATTATCCTCCGAGGGCCAGTTGGTCCAATAGGTCTCGTTGTGCGGGATGCGGTGTGGCCACTGCACGATGGGGATTGAGGGCAACTCTGCAAGCCAGATGTCCATTGCCTGGCGATAGAGCGTCTCCATCGCCGGATCGTCGGTCGGGGTCTGGCCCATTTGATCGATCAACTCGTCGTAGGCCGCATTTTTCCAGCGCCAGGGCATATCGGCCGCCTGGCCGGTGGGTTGTACGAAGCGGCTCTGGTATTGGCGCAGCACGAAATAGGGATCCTTCATCGAGCTGAAGTTGCCGATCATATAGGCGCGGGCGGTGCCTTGGCGCAGGCGGCTGTTGAAATCGGAGGTCATGCGGAAGGTGGCGTCGATGCCGGCCTTTTTGAGCTGGGCGATAAGCACCGGCGTCAGGTCCTGGAAGTGGGAGAAGATATCGATGACCATGCTCAGCGTCTGGCCGTCCTTTTCCCAGAACTCTCCCGTGCGCGAGTAGCCCTTGCTGCTCAATATCGCGGCGCTCTTCTCCAAGTCAAAGACGCCGACCTGGTGTTTGGCGACCAAGTCTTCGGCCCAGGTGAAATATTTGCGCATCTGCGGTAGATCGGGCAGGGGTAGATGGGTCCAGTCGCCGGAGTTTTGCCAACCGATTTCGACCAACTGTTCGCGATTGATTGCGTAGTTTACCGCGCGGCGCATCTCGGAGTCGGACCACGGTGCTTCGAGGCCGTTGAAGCCTAACGAGATCGGCCACCAAGTGATATAGCTATAGGGCGGTTCGCGGCCGGTCCAGGTGGTGATATTGGGATTGGCGTCCAATAGCGAGACGATATTGGCGGGGCGTAGTTCGAGGCAGGTATCGATATTGTTGGCGATCAAATTCTGTACGCGCTTGTTTTCTTCCATATAGGTCAGGTAGATCAGCCGCTCGACTTTGGGCAATTCCTGGAAACCGAGTTTCTTCGCCCACCAATTTGGACGCAAATCCCAGATCCGTTGGGCTGGCTCGGAGGCTGCGATCTCATAGGGGCCGGTCAAGACGGGCCAGCCTTTTTGCAGATCGTAGTTGGAGAATTCCATCGGGTTCTGCCCTTCCCAGATGTGCTTGGGCACGATGGGCACGCCTTGGTCGCCGCTGTGTACGAAATAGCTGAAGAGAAAGCGCGGGTTGGGGGTCTTAAGGGTGATCTTCGCGGTCAGGCTGTCGAGGGCGACGGCTTCTTTGACCCAGGCTTCCATATCCGTCGAGTGCATCAATTGCGGGGCGTTGTCCTTGAGCATATTGACGGTGAAGGCGAAGTCGTGCGCTGACCAGGGATGGCCGTCGCTCCACTCGACGCCGGGGCGTATTTTAATGATGATTTCGGTATTGTCGTCGTTGAAGGTGTGGCTTTCCGCGATCCAGGGGATCAGTTCGGAGTCTTCTTTATACGCATTGAAAAAGTAGAGAGGCTCGTAGAGAAAGTTATAACCGATACGCGAAATGCCACCCGGGATAAAGGGATTGAAGGTGTTGTAGTCCTGAATCTGGCCGGCGCAGGTATTGCCCTCGGCGCAGTCCATGATCAAGGTGCGGTTGCGCGGGATATTTTTTAGGGTGCGCCCCGGGCCGCCTTCGCCGCTACCACAGGCGATAAGAGGCAGGCAGGCTAGGATCAGGGTATAGGCGATGCGCATCAGATTCCTTTCTACAGGTATTTCAGGGTAATATCGCGGCTCTCGGCCAACGCGGCTGTCGGGTCGGGTAGGTTGGGGTTGAGCTCAAGGCTGGCCGGGCCGCTATAGGGGCTTGGGCCGAGGGCGGAGAAAATCGCGCTGAGCGCTGCTTCCGTGAGCACGCCATCGAGCAAGGACCAATGCAAATCGCCATCGCCGTCGTTGTCGTCTAGGTGCACGTAGGTGAGGCGGTCGCCGGCCGCGGCGATGATCGCGGCGGGGTCTTCTTTTGACATCTGCAGGTGTCCAGTGTCGAGCAGCAGGTAGAGATTGTCGTGGCCGAGATCCGCCAGGTATTCGAGCGTGCCAGCGGCGGTTGGCAAGGCTTTGCCGGGGAAGTGTTCGATGCCGACACGGATGCCTCGTTCGGCGGCGTAGTCGGCGACTTGCAGCATCGTTTCGCTAAAATGCGGCAACCCCGCGGGGTCCTCGCCGGGGACGACATAGGTGGTCTTGATGTTCAGGCCGGCCGCTTGGTCTAGCGCCGCCCGGCAGTGGTCGAGGGCGGTTTGGCGACCGGTGGGGCTTGTGCTGTCGAGGGCGGCTCCGTCATCCATGTTGAAGGACATCGCGAGGCAGGAGAGCGCCAGGCCGAGATCCTTGATCTGTGATTGCGCATCGGGGTTTTGGAAGGTCTTGGCCTGTATGTCGATCGAGTTGAACCCGATATCGGCCAAGGTGTTGAGGGTGTCTTTTTCGCGGCCTGTAAGGGCCCAAGCGCAGCAGGATAATTCCACGGGGCGAGTCCTTTCTAAAGGGCGTCGATGGTGCCGTAGCAGATGCGCCGGCTCTTTTTTATAGTAGTGAAGCCAAGTCGCGCGAGGTTTTGGCCGGGCTGGCGGTCTTTCATGGCCACCCGGTGTCGGGCGACGCGTCTTGCCTCTTGTACGTCGTGCAGAGAAGGGCCGTCCGGATAGGCCAGGCGGCGAACAATATCGAGGCCTTGGGATATGTCGATAGTCTCGGAGAACATCGGGTCGAAGTAGACGATATCCCAGGCATTATCGCTTTCTCGGCGTAGGTAATCGGTGAAATCCGTGTGGTGCACTTCGACGCGGCGCATCGCCGGAATCAGTTCCGGCGGAGAGACGAGGCTATAGCGGGCCATGCCGCGGATGACGAGTAAAGCCAATAGCGTCGAGGATTCGAGGGCGCGGACCCGGCCGGTGGGGCCAACGGCGTGGGCGGCGACGATGGCGTCGGCTCCGAGCCCGCAGGTGCAGTCCAGCAGGCTTGCCCCCGTCTTCAGTTGCAACGCATCGACTAGACCATCGTTTTTCTTTTGGCTGAGGGCGCGCACTCGCATTGTGGCCATATTGGGGTGGTAGCGAAAGGTTTGGCCGGCGACCCAGAGGGCGAGCTCTTCGCGCTCGACAATGAGCAGGCCTTCGCGATCGCTATGCTCGGCAGTTTTGCCGGGTCGGCCATTGATGCGGGGAATAAAGGGGGCGTTGAGTTCGGCCGCGATGGCGTGCGCGGTCTCGCATTCCTGGGCACGGGGGTGCGCGATAGTGGTTATGGCTAGATTGAGATCTGGTTGTACTTTTGTCGGTGGTGTAGGCTGCACAGCGCCTTTGTCACCGGGCGTTGCCGGGAGCCGTCTGTTGGCTTCTGTGCGCCGAGTGTCTGTTTCGGTTTTTGTCATAGGGGATGTGTTATTTTAAGGCGGATCAAAAGAAGATTAAGATACCAAAGTAAGATAAGAGGGGCGATGGAGGCAATGGTGCGGGAAAGCTTGTGCGGTATACTATGGATGTGCAATGGTCTTTTGTTGTTCGACAAAGTTTGCTGAAAGGTTCTATGAACAAGTACATATGGGGAATGGTATGGATTTTTGCCGCCTGTCGGGGCGAGGTGGATCCGCCCGTCGTAGTGGATATCGAACAGGTGGATCCCTCGGGGCAGGAACTGGTCTTCTGGTACCAGCACACGCTTAAACGCGAAGACCGGCTCAATGATTTATTGGCTGAGTTCAATGCGGGCAATGTATATGGGATTTCCGTGCGGGGAGAATACGCCGGCGGTTACAAAGACATTTTCAACAAGATGGTCGTGGGGATTCAGGGGGGGATATTGCCGGCACTGGTGGTCGCCTATAACAATCAGGCCAACGCTTATTTCGCCAATGAGGGCGCGGTGGATTTGGCGCCCTATATGTCCTCGGTTCGGTGGGGGCTAACGGCAGAGGCGCTGCAGGATTATTATAGCGATTTTTTGGCGCAGGATCGTTTTGACGGAGTGCAGATCGCCCTGCCGCCGAATCGCTCGTTGGAGTTGCTTTATTACAATGCCGATTGGTTGCGCGAATTGGGCCATCACCAACCACCGGAGGATTGGGCGACTTTTGTCGCGTTGTGCCGTCGGGCCAAAGTCGTCCCTTTTAGCAAAAATGGGAGTGGCCGCAGCTTGGGGTGGGTGTTGCCCGCGGATGCCAGCCGTCTGGCGTCGATGGTCTTCGGGTTGGGCGGGGACTTTATGGACGAACAGCAGCGGGCATACACGCTGGACTCGCCCGAGGTGCGCGAGGCGCTCTTGATGTTGCGGGAATTGGTCGTCGATGGGGCGTTGGAGCTGGCGTTTGAGAGCGATGAGGGTTTGCGCGATTTTCTCACCGGAGAAGTGTTGTTTTTTCTCGGGTCTTCCACGGGTATCCCGCATGTCGAGAGCGCGGTGGCGGCAGGACTTGGTTTCAACTGGCAGGTGGCGCCTTTGCCGCACTCCACGCCCGAGCCGGTGCTCAATGTTTACGGCGCCAGCGTCGCGGTGTGTCGCACGACAGCGGCCAAACAGCTGGCCGCCTGGCTCTTCCTCAAGTGGTTTACCGAGCCGGAGCAGCAGGCGCGGTGGGTGGAGGCCAGCGGGTATTTTCCGGCACGCAAGGGGGCGGCGGAGCATTTGCAAGCGTATTTTGCCGAACATCCGCGTTATGAGCGGGCCTTTGCTTGGCTTGATGCCGGCCGCGGTGAACCGGGGGTGCGCGGCTATACGCGGGTGCGGCGGCTGATTGCCGAGGCGATGACGGCGGTTCTCGAGGGGGAGGATATGGATGCGGCGCTGGCGGATTTGCAGCAAAAGGCGGATGCGACGTTGACGGAGTAGATGGGTGGACGGGCGGTGATGGTGTGATGAGCCGCATATAACAGAAACGCCGCCGGCCTCGTTGTGGGGGCGGCGGCGTTTTCTATTGCGCTGGAAGGGTAGTAGAGGAAGTCAGCGCAGGGTGTTCATTCGGCGTTGGGCCATCCGTATCCGCCCGTTATTGCGATTACTTTTTTCGCGTTGGGCACGGTCAAGTTCAACGTTTGTGTGGATTTGAAGAGCTGTCTGTCGGGTGCGATGCTTAGGGCGAGGAATTCGAATTGGCCCTGTTGGTTGGCGGTAAAGGTGTGGTTGGCTTGCCAGATCCCAGCGCTGTGCTCGGAGAGTAAGAGATCGGACCATAGGCCGTCCGAGATGCGCAGCATCGGCGTTTCGCTCGCCCCGAGTTGACTGATCACGTAGAGATCGAGATAG
>Ga0209558_1000883_pt1:0-17500 | contig 23590 bp, 10 predicted proteins | sample SaaInlV_150m_DNA_3_FD_184674 | JGI IMG/M metagenome (GOLD analysis project Ga0209558, IMG submission 184674) | Marine microbial communities from expanding oxygen minimum zones in the Saanich Inlet - Saanich Inlet SI074_LV_120m_DNA (SPAdes) (version 2) | ecosystem: Environmental > Aquatic...
TAATTGGTAAAAGGGTTTGGGCTTTCTTAACCGTCACAGATGGGGCTGGTTTAACGCATACGGATTCAGTGGGAGTCAGTGTCTTAGATGATATTCCGCCAGTTGCAGATGCTGGCGTAGATTTTGAATCTTGTACCTACAGGGTAAGTGGAAGTAATTATCGAGTTTATATGGATGGATCTGGTTCATTAGATGTGGATGGTACCGTTAAATTTAAATGGATACAATTAGACGGAATTGATGTTAGTATGTCAAGCTCTCAGTCCAAAAAAGAAACGCCTTATTTTAACTATCCATCTGGATTAACCGAGAATGAAGAAGTAACATTTCAATTACGTGCATATGATTCAGATGAATATTGTGAAGATTTTGATACAGTTGTTGTTAGCTTATTAGCAAATAAATGTCCAACTGCCGATGCAGGGGAAGATTTTTTAATTCCAAGTGGGTGTAATTCATCCTTCGATTTAGTGAGTGAAGATTCTTTTGATCCCGAAGGAAGTCCTATTACATATGCATGGACATCTTTGGATGGATACACAAGCCAAATCTCTAATAGTGATTCTGATACAGCAACATTTACCATTCCTGACATTACTGAAGATATGATTTTATCTTTTTTACTCACTGTCAGTGATGGAAACAGCTCAGTCTCAGACTCTATATTTATTGAATATATTATGAATGATGCTCCGGTGGCGGTTGCTGGTGAAGACTTTTCGACCTGCGAATATCAGTTTACTTTAAATGGATCAAGATCCTACGACATTAATAAAAACGAATTGTCGTATAAATGGACTTCTCCTGACGGATTAACGATTGGAAGTAGCACTACGTCTAGACCGGTTATTACTAGCCCTTCTGATTTAGAAGTGGATTCTACATATCGCATTTCCCTAGAGGTTAATGATGGATATTGCGACAATTATGATACCCTGTTAGTTGAAATTAGTCATAACCTTTGCCCGATTGCTGAAGCAGGGGAAACAGTTCGAATTCCAAAGTTTAATACTGTACCAGTTCTGCTGAATGCAGCAACTGGTTCAAGTGACCCTGATGGTGTAAGTGGTAATAATCTAAGCTACGAATGGACTACACCCTCCGGTAGTATAGTCACAGATTCTGTTGTGACCGTAGAAGACTTAGCGCCCAATATTAGATATTCTAGTTATGTTTATTATTTACAAGTGATGGATGCAGATAACGCAATTTCAAGCGATTCTGTTGAAGTCATATTTAGTGAATTTTCATCTCCTGAGAGTCCAGCTATTTATGCCGTTGCTGATCATGGTCGTGTTTTAGTTTCTTGGGAAGCAACATCTGAATCATCTATCGATTCATTAACTGGATATTCAGATTTTGAAGGTTATAAATTATATCGTTCCACGGATGATGGAGAAACTTGGGGTGGCGATAATGATAAATTATATGATTATAATGGCAATTTTGTTGGATGGAAACCTTATGCACAATTTGATTTAGATATGGATGAGGATATGGAACATTGTATTTATGCCGATGATGATTGTGAATCAGAATTATTTCGTGGTGTCTCAATTTCTGGATTAGATCCATTGGCTCCTAGATTCTCATTGGGAATAAACTCGGGAATCGAATATTCTTTTGTGGATTCAAATGTAACGGATGGTGTTCGATATTCATATACCGTCACATCTTATGATATTGGATTTGACCCATTTGATCTTGAAATGGATAATATGGGGATTGAGACTGATACTGTGTTAGTGGATACTATAAATAATATTCCTTATTCGTTTATGGTTAAAGATACAGTTCATGCAGGTGGATGGATTTATTACAGTATTGTGTCAACTAATGATATTATTTCTGTGGATACAGTTTGGACGACTACAAACCCAGATCAATTCCTTGGACCCGATTCCATTGTTTATAATAATGAATCTGGGAATTTTATACGAAAGTCAATTAATCCCACTCGAGGATATTATAGTTTAGAATCTAACCGTGGGGATAGCACAGATAATAATTTTATCACTGTTACTCCAGGATATACTGCCTTAGATATTTCTTTTCCAAATGCATCAAATATTGAAGCTTTATTTAAAACAAACAGTAACAACATTGGAAACGGAATTCGCGAATACTTTATTGTGGATAGAACTAAAATTGTTCAAGATCAAATTATTTATGAAATACAAGCAACGCAAGGATTGAATGCTATAGACGGAATGGCTTGTGAAGATCCTTATATTTATGGTTATGTTGTTAATGATTCATTAGGGACACCTAAAAATACCATTTCTTATTTACAAGATGACTTAGGCTTTTTAGAAGAAGATTCCATTTCTGGACTTCCGGGTACCTTTTTAGAAAATGGGACTTATCTTGTCCCTGAATATGATAATATTACAAAAGTGGGTCGTTGGAGTAATCAATTTAAAGGGATTCGATTTAAGATTGAAAATATTTTAAAACTGAATCCATCATCTGCGCCAGATGTTGAAATGGATACATTAATTTGGTCTTGGGCAGATTCTACTGCGAATCCAATGGATACTCTTTACAGCTATGCTATCTCGAATAGCATTATTCCGGAATTGTCTTACAGTAATATCGCCAGTTATAAATTGCGTGTGAATGCAAATTACAAAGTTGAATTTTTTGATACACCGATTGGGGATTCCATCTATTATAATGATGATAATTTTGGCAACCCCATTTATATGTACACGCCTTTTAGAATTACAAATATGGTCACGGGTAAAAAAGTTGGTTTAAATTGTAATGATTTTGGAATTAATGATAATCAATCTGAAAGTGATGATGGGAATGGCGATTTAGTCTGGACACGTGGTGAAGATGTATTGCTTCAAAAAGATTCGGTCAAAATTGCAGGTGTATGGGAACGTAAATATATTTTCAATTTTGATTTACTTTATAATCAAATTAATGATTTTTCTGGGATGGACACATCCATTACAATTAGAACTTATGATGAGTCAAAAACGTACACGACGGGTGATATAGTACAATATAAACAAATGACTTGGACTGCTTCTTTACCTGTGGATGCTGGCATAAGTCCACAAGCTAAATATTATGATAAAGCCGATGATGGCTCTCTCAATAATCCGTGGAAATTACAATATCCTTGGCAAGGTGGTGAAGTACTCATTTTGTCTCCTCAGAAATTTTTTGTGGATGGAGATAGTTGGTATTCTGATATGGGTGAATTGGGACGTGAAGTTGGAATTGCGGATACAATAAATTTACAAACCATTAAAGTGGTCCCTAATCCATACAAAGCTAGTTCGCGTTTTAATGAAACTCAAAATCAACGGAAAATTCGTTTTACGCATTTACCCAAAAAATGTAGAATCTCTATTTATACTGTGACAGGTGAACATGTAACAACATTTGACCATGAAGAAGAATTTGATGGAAATGCGTGGTGGAATCTGCAAACGGGAAATAATCAAGATGGTCCCGAAGTTGCACCAGGCCTTTATATTTATGTCATTGAATTTCCTGAAGAAAAAAAATATACCATTGATACTTATGGTGGAGAAGACGGCATGAGTAAAAAGAATGATTATTACTCTGACCCCGATGATAATAAAAACTATAAGGAAAAAACAAAATTCCATATGGGTAAATTTGCAATAATCAGATGAAAAAAATCTTATTCATACTCAGTTTAATCCCAGTCTTGGTTTTGGGTCAATACAGAGATATTCCTGATGTTGTAACCAAAGTTGCCACTGCAGCCGGGAGTTTCCTAAAACTTGAAACATCTGCCCGAGCTATTGGGATGGGTGGATCTCAAGTTGCCTCTGGTCGAGGAGTTTCGGGGATTCCTTATAACCCTGCAAGTATAGGCTTTATAGAAAAGAGTGAAGCTTATTTTTCACAAGTAAATTATTTAGCTGGAATTAAGCATGGTGTTTTAACCTATGGAACTCGCATAGGTCCATCAGACTATATTGGATTCCATTTATTCTATTTAGACAGTGGTCCCATGGAAGTAACAACGGAACGTTATCCCGATGGAACTGGAGAAGATTTTCATGTAATCTCCATGGCAGCTCGTGCAACGTATGCTCGTTCATTAACGGATCGATTAAAGATTGGTGGTTCTATCAATTATATAAGAGATAAGATTGCAGAGACAGGGATGCAAGCTGTGTCTTATGATATTGGATCTAACTTTAATACAGGGATCTATGGAACCATATTAGGGATGAGTATTACTAACTTTGGTCCAGAAGTAGAATATGCGGGAGAAGATTTATCCGTTCAAGTTCCTGATACGATTGATGTGGAAGAGAGTTTGGAAAGAATCACTAATGAATTCCCATTACCCTTGATATTCCGCTTAGGGATAGAAAATGAATTAGTTGGTCCTAACAGTTCATTTATGAAGAATGATCAACATCGATTAATTTTGAGTATGGATGGGATTAAACCCAGCGATTATATTGTATTCGGCAGTGTGGGGATTGAATATGGTTGGCAGAAATTAGCTTTTGTCCGAATGGGGACACACTTGGGTCATGATACGGCAGGACTAAGTGCCGGTTTAGGATTGAATGTCCGTCTGGGTAAAATGGCATTAAGTGTTGACTTCGCTTTTGTGGATTATGATGTTCTGAAAAACACAAACCAACTTGCAATTGGACTTGAATTTTAATGATGGATTTTGATAAGTGTTGGTGGCTATATTTCGTGTCCGATTCACATAATAATCCTAGCGTAACGGGTCAGGTTAAAAATTGGCTTTAGAATCAAATATTAAAATAATAATAAAAAGGAGTTAGTCATGAAACAAAAGGCTATTTCATTTGTTGTGTTTAGTTTTTTCTTGCTTGCAACAACATCGTTGGTTGCACAGCATAAGGATATTTCTAAGCTCATTGAAGACCGCGTAAAAATTGTTGATAATCAACAATCATTTCAAACGCACGGTGTCACCTACAATCATGGTAGAGCGCCCCAAGTAAACAATCGTGATGGACATTTTTCATCTACACTAATTGATTCATCTAGAAATGGGTATGGGGCATATTATAAAACAACAAACCCATTAGCGTATGGTGTTGGTGAAGGTTATTTCGCTGTTTATCGTCAGTGGATTACAGAAATGACAACACATGGAGTTATAGGTGCAGCGCAATCAGAAGATGGTGAAGATTGGTCTACATCACAAGAATTGAACATGAAATATCCAACCGGTGAAGAATCACCCGATTTGCCTACTGCAAATGGTCAACCACAAGGTCGTTATCCAAGTGCAGGTTATTCTGAAGGTGCAAAACCTACAGCGATTTGGAATGAATATACATTAAATACGCAAGGCGGTGGCACCTCCGGTGGTTATCCTCTTCATACTTTTAATTCTTTAGGCATGGGCGAAGATTCATATTGGATTGACCCAGTATCACAAAATACAGGATGTGGTAATTTACCGTGCGATCCACCTGATCTTTGGAACGGAAATGCGATGCTGATTCCAACTGGTGGGGGGAGTATGGGGGATTATAAATTCTTAGGTGCTTATTCTACTTGGGCTTCAGGTGAAGAAAAGACCTATATGCTTACAAGCTATTATCACACTAGCGGGAATAATTTGATGAGTGATCCTTATATCTTATCAGATGATTTGGAAGTGACAGACGAGTTAGATTCTCTTTGGTTGGGTGCTGGGTATATTTCAACACCAGATTATCATATTAATTCTAATGGTGATGGGTATTTAGTCCAAATGGGTTGGGGAAATCTTACCGATACTGATGGTGATGATAATGATGTTGATTTAATGTCAGATAATAATCAGGGCATTTTTATTAAAGCGACTGATGATTTTGGTGAAACTTGGACAGATGATGGTGGATTTAAAAATTCTGGATACCAAGTTTTCCCTGATGATGTTGCCTTACGCTTAACGGATTCACTCTATACAATTTGGACAGAAGAAGAGAATGAATATTATTATCATTATGGTGACTCACTTTATTATGAAGCTGACACGTTAGAAGATGGTACGCTAATTCCGTTTTTGATGACGCCGGGTTGGATTGTCTTCTATACATTTGAAATGAGAACAGATGCTGAGGGTGGATTACATATTGTATTCCCAATGTTGAGAAATATCTGTATGGATTACAATGGTGGTTGTGATGATAGTGATGGCGACGGGTTTGCGGACTCTTCCTTTATTAATATATCAATGGGTGGTCAAGGAATCATACATGTTTACAGTCCTGACCCAATGGCGGGTGTAGATAATTGGACTGCATCTTTTATTCATGACATGTCTATTGATTACGATGCTGATTGGACGAGCTCAAATATTAGAACATTGTTCCATGATGGATCTGGAGACTATTTAGGTACGATGCAGTATTTTTATCCAAATATCACTATGAGTGCTGAATCTGAAGGAACCATGTGGTTTGCAATATCAGGATTGTCTATGTATGATACTGAGTATGATGAAGATAGTACAGAAACTTATATTCCAACTGATATTGATGTATTCATGGCGAAATCAACTGATAATGGACATCATTGGTCAGAAGTGGAAAATGTAACAAATACAGTAACATCAGGTGCTGCTGCTGAAGGTGGATATCCATCGGAAGCAGCCTTAGAATCTGGAGTACATTTGGCCAATCAAGGTATGGATGAAACTGTGGGCGTTTTCTATCAAATGATGGACCCTAATGTCATGACCATTACTGATAATGATGGTTATGAAGATTATAAAAATTGGGTTTATGTAGGTATTTATGAAAACGATTGGGAATATACTGAGTTAGCCATTGGTGATGAAATGTTGCCAGAAGCTTTTACGCTTAAGCAAAATTATCCAAATCCATTCAATCCATTGACTCAAATTCGCTATGATGTAAATGAGCCAGGACTTGTAACCTTAGATTTGTTTGATATTCGAGGTGCCAAAGTCAAAACGCTTATTAACAAGAAACAAACTGCCGGATCTTATGAGTTCACATTTAATGGGTCTCAAATGGCTAGTGGTGTTTATTTCTATACAATGACATCAAATCAACTTTCACAAACACGGAAATTCGTGTTAATGAAATAAGTCTTTAGGACTCAAAATAATCGAAGAAAAAAGTGGGGCACTGTGAGGGCAGTGCCCCACTTTATCGTTATAGATATAATCAACAGGAGAGCCTTATGCGTTCAACTTTAATATTATTTACATTTTTAAGCCTTTTATTGGCAAAAGAGATTAATTATCCAGTCCAACCAAAACCGACTAATCAATCCCAATTACTGTCCACAAGTGGACAAGAAGGTATTTTATCTCGATCTTCTCGTGAAGATACAACCACAATATTTTTTGAAGATTTTGAAGGAGATGTTGCTGGGTGGACTGCAGACCCGGAGTGGGTTTTAACAGAAGATCAATCCAATAGTGCAACGCACAGTTTTCATATTGATGATGACAATTTTGATGCTATATCTGATTTAATTTCTCCAATTGTTTCTTTACCAGAATTGGATGAATTTTCTGGAATTAGTTTCAATTTCGCTCTGAATTGCAATTTGGCCGATTTTGATGGTGATGATGATAATTCTCTTGAAGATTATTACTGGGTGGATATCGCCAATGTGACGGACGTACCTGTGTATTTCCATGAAGATTCCACGGACGCTTATGATGGTCAAAGTTGGTGGTGTGCCGATCCGGCAATTGGGGGCTATAGCGACGCATGGGTTCAGTTTTTACAATCTCCAACAGTAACCATTCCTACTATGGACCCATCCATGTCTGTTATGATGAAATGGGGTATTGAAGACTATGCTGGTGCTTCGGTTGCGGGAACATGTACGGATGGTTGGGATGCTGCAAATGTACGCATTTCATCCGATGGTGGTGAAACTTGGCAATTACTGGAAGGTGATGATCCCTACGACTTCAACTATGGTTATGGTTGGCTTTACAACGATGAAGAATATGATTGTGGTGGAACTTTGGAAGATGTTGCTGCGGGTTGGGGTGGCCAAGCCGATTGGCACGAAGTCACATTTGATCTAAGTGCTTATGCGGGACAAGATGTGATTATTAATTTTGCTTTTGGGTCTGATCCCGCTTATTCTACAGGTGATGATGGCAGTTTAATCGGATTTATGGTTGATAATATTGTTGTTACCGCAGGCAATGGAGATGTTGCATTTGTGGACAATGCAGACGATGAAAACCATATGATTCCAATGAATGGTCTTACGTTTGCGTGGGAACAAATTTTTTACGATTATGGCGATATTACACGACCTGGTGGTTTGGGATGGGATACGTACGATGCAGGCGAACCTTTCAATGGTAATATTCCTTTAGATTTGACCAATTATGCCGGCGCAGATGTGCTCTTCCGCTGGAGAGTGAGATTGGACGATAATCATGACGGTGGAAATGGCGAAGGCTTTTTTCTGGACGATTTTCATGTATGGGAAGTGGATTACAATGTTGTGCCAACCGTTCAAAATTTAAATATTGAATCAGCGGATCATCAGGTGACTGTTACCTGGGACATGCCACCATCAGAATTATATGATAATGATGAAATTGCACACGATGATGGGTCTCCTGAAAATAGTTGGGCATGGGGTTTAGAAACAATAAAATATGGTGCAGTTTTCGATATGCCTTATGGGACAGAATCTGTCGTTGTGCATACCGCAAGTTTTGCACCTAATTCATTAAATGATGAACCGATTGAAGCTGAAATAGAAGCCTATAATGTTTCTGTCAATGGAATTCCTGAATCGGAACCCATTTATACATTATCTGCAACGCTCGTTAGCCAGGATTGGACAGACGTTGACTTACCCGATTGGGTTTTTGTAGGTGATTTTTTAATTTCGATGGCAGTTGATTCAAATGTTTACATGAATATTGATGAAAATGCCACAACGGGATATTCTTATATCTCCAGTCCTGAATTTAATTCAGATGATTGGTTTGGAATTAATGATATTCTTGATGTTCCAGGTGAATGGCTTATCCGAGCTACGGTAACAACAACAGGAACAGCTACGGAGCCACAATTTAATGTTTATCGCGATCCCGGGCTAGATGGAAGCGAGTGGCAACTCATGTTTAATGGGCAAAATATTAGCACAAATTTTTATGTTGATAATTTGGCTGAAAATGGATCTGAGTATTGTTACAAAGTTTCAGCGATTTATGGAACAGAAGAAAGTGATTTTGCAGGACCCGTTTGTGCAATTCCAGAAGCAGAAACTGTTTACCAAATTGCTTATGATGATGGGAGTGCCGAAACGAGTTTTAACGTCGGTGCATTAAATTTTCTTGCTGTGAAATTTACGCCATCTGCTTATCCTGTGGATTTATATCGCGCGAGTATCTTTACGGTAGGAACGAGTAATGGTGTAGGTCTTTTACATGTTTGGGACGATGATGGTGAAAACGGTTTACCCGGAACAATTTTATTAAATGCATTCCCTTTATCCATGATTGGAGATACGTGGCAACAGCTTTTATTAAATGATTTTGATATCGAGATTACAGAAGGAAGTTTTTATGTTGGTATTATGGGAACCGATCAAACACCTCCCATTGGTATTGATACAGATAATAACGCAGCTAATAGCATTTTAGATTATGAAAATTCAGGATGGCTACCTTTCGGAGATTTCTTCGATGGGGCGATGATGATTCGGGTAGATGTTGATTCAGTCAATGTTCTTGGATTAAATGATAATCTTTCTGGAACGCTTCCAGGTACGTTTGGATTAAAACAGAACTATCCAAATCCATTTAACCCAACGACCACAATTGAATTTGATTTAGCATCTTCAGCATTTACATCACTAGCGCTTTATGATATTACAGGTCGTGAAGTAAAATCTCTTGTACAAAGAAATTTGAGTGCTGGTCATTATGTTTTCGGACTCAATGCAAGTGAATTACCATCTGGGATGTATTTTTACAAATTGACTGCTCATGAAGATGATGGGCAGAAACTCTTTTCATCGACCAAAAAATTGGTATTGATGAAATAAATCAACCATTTTAAAATCGGGGTAAAATTACTTTTACCCCGATTTTAATTGACCAGAGACCCCTATGAAAAAAATATTATTATTAAATCTATTCGTCCTAAGTGTAAGCTTTGGCGATATCTATTCCGACAGACTGTTGGTATATATCGATAACTCTGTGGACAATTTTCAAATCAATGAAAATACAGGATGGACAAATCTTCAACCCTTAAATCAAAAATTAGATGATTTGGCAGCAAATGGTATCCGTCAATGGTTACCAAACGCTCGCCCAACCGATCGAGATGGCGATATTTATTTAAATCGATACTATGTGATTGACTTATCATCTACGCGGGTAGATATTCAAAATTTGGTTCATGATGTTGGTCTTATGTCAGAAATTCGTTTTTCCGAAACGATGTCAATTAATCGCATTACTTATACACCAAATGATCAATATTGGAATCAGCAATGGTATATGCAAAATATCGAGGCTGATGAAGCTTTTGACTTATGGGATATTGACGGCGGAGATCTTCCAGGTCAAATGTCTGAAGGGCAAATGATTGTTGGGATTTCTGACGATGCCATGGATTGGGATCATCCTGATTTAATTAACAATATTTGGCAAAATTTGGGTGAAGATGCTGATGGCGATGGCGTTGTCCTTGTCCAAAGTGGAGGCTCCTGGATTTTTGATCCCGATGATGAAAATGGTGTGGATGATGATAATGATGGTTATATCGACAATTTTATTGGCTGGGATATGGCAGATAATGATAATGATCCCATGTATCCAAATAATAGTTTGAGTCATGGTACGAGTGTAGGTGGTTGTGTAGCTGCATCAACAAATAATAATACCGGTATTGCTTCGACAGGATGGTCAGTTAAGCTCATGCCATTTAGATGTTCTAATAATGGAACTTATATTGAAACAGGATATAATGGTATTTTGGGTGCCGCTCAAATGGGCGCCAATGTGATTAATTGTAGTTGGGGTGCCGTTGGAGGTGGAAATCAATCTGTAATAAATACAGCATACAATACTTATGGGTGTATCATTGTTGCCAGTGCTGGAAATGGCGGGGAAGATGGAAACACAGATTTTGGTTATCATTCACCTTCAGGGCTTAATAATGTTATTTCAGTTACCGCAACAGGAAGCGGTGATAATTTTAATTGTTGGGCAACTGCTGGAGAAACTGTCGATTTATGTGCGCCAGGTGAAAACATTTTTACAACAAGTATCGGTGGAAGCTATGGCTCCGTTTGGGGAACATCTTTCTCGTCACCTATAACAGCTGGTGCTGTGGCGCTACTTTGGTCAAAATTCCCTTCCGCTGATCAAGCTTGGATTGAAGATAGAATCATTTCAACCACAGACGTTTTCAATGATATGACAAGCTCTTGTCAAGGAACAAGCCTAGAAGGTATGTTAGGATCTGGGCGTTTAAATATTAATAAAGCCTTAACAGCTGGGCTTTACCCCAGTTTGTCTATTCAAGACATTAATTACCAAAATGACACAGATGGTGATGGCGTTTTTAATCCGGGTGAACAAGTAAAGATGAAATTAGTCATAGCAAATGAAACTGGATGGGCTGATGCGGATAATGTTATTGCGACCTTATCAACTGAAGATGATCGAATTGCAATCGTAGATAATGTTATCGCATTCAGTGATCCCATTCCTGCTGGTGGGTCATCTTTTACTTTAGTGGATCACTTTTTGATTTATTCTTTTGATGATGCATTATTGGGAAATATTCCATGTTCGGTCCATATACAAGCCGGGGATGCTGAACCCTATTATGAAATCGATTTTGATATTTCAGTTTCTTTATCGCTAAACCAATATGGTTTTCCAATTGAAGGAATTAATATTAAATCTTCTCCCTTAATTGCTGATTTAGATAATAATGCTTACAGCGAAATATATTTTGGTTCAGAAGATGACAATCTTTACAGTTATATGATTGCGGGAAATCTAATAAGTGGATTCCCATTTGAAGCCGGCGATAAGATTCAATCGAGTCCCGCAGCAGGTGATGTTGATTTAGATGGGAATAATGAAATCGTATTTGGTTCACATGATGGAAATCTTTATATCATAGACACAAATGGCGATCAGGAGTTAGCTTATTCTCAATCAGGTTTTATTATTGGTGCGCCCGCTCTCCATGACCTTGATGGTGACGAAGATTTAGAAATCGTATTTACAACACAAAGTGGATCTTCTGGCAAACTTTATGCCATTCATCATACTGGATCTAACTTGGATGGGTTTCCTGTCGATTTAGGTGAAATAATGGTCGTCGGAGCAGCCGTCGGTGATTTGGAAAGTGATGGATCTATTGATATTGTTGTTACAACCTATGAAGATCATATTTATGCAATTAATACTGATGGAACTATTAAGGATGGTTTCCCATTTGTGGCGTCTCATCGGTTCAAATCTCCTGCAACTCTGGTTGATTTAGACGGCGATAATGATCTTGAAATTGTTGCTGGAAATGATGATGGGAATCTTTACATCCTACATCACGATGGAACTCTCATGACTACTTTTGATGTGGGTGATGATATCCGTGGTGGTATTAGTGTTGCAGATATAAATGATGATGGCGATGTTGAATTGTTATTCGTTGGATACGATGATAATCTTCATGTTTGGAATCCATTGACCGAAACTGAATTAGACGGATGGCCTTACGATTTAGGATATAATGCATTATCCGGTCCTGTTACAGCAGATTTGGATAATGATGGCGATTTAGAAATTGTTACAGCAATGAAGTCAGGTAAGATATTTATCTTTCATCATGATGGGTCACTTTTCAAGAATTTCCCTTATACTGTTCCTGGAAATATTGAATCTTCTCCCGCGATTGGAAATTTAGATAATGATGATAATTATGAAATTGTTTTTGGGACAACTCAAGGATTGCATGTCATAGATATCAAATCTGATAAGGGCTCAAGACACTCTTGGAAGACTTACCGCGGGAATGCAAAGAGAACAGGGAATTATAGTTTGACCTTAACATCTATTGAACCCAATGATCTTCAGTTACCTAAAAAATTCCAAGTAAGTCAAAATTTCCCAAATCCTTTTAACCCATCAACACATGTTGAAATTCAATTACCAGAATCCGGAAAATTAAATGTGAGTATTTATGACTTAACAGGACGTTTAATTAATACACTGGTTAATGACAATTTAGAAATGGGATCTTACATAGTTGAATGGCATGGAAATGACCAAACAAATCGACTCGTATCCACTGGTGTCTATATTATGAAAGTTAACTCAGGTGATTATTCAAAATCACTGAAATTGGCCTTTATTAAATAGAATAGACAATTGCACAATTGAAATCAAATAATTAAATTTCGGGCCAACCCAATAGGGAGTATCTTATGAAAAATATATTTGGAATAATTCTTACAAGCGGATTGCTAATGACAAATGCTTGGGCAGATATGAACTGTCCTGCTGATTCAGCAATTCACATTGATGTTCGCACCATGTTGCCTGATGGAACACCCAACCCCACATACGGTCAAGAAATTGCTACCGGTATTTGTGGTTGTTTGGAATTTGTGAATGGTGTTACCACAACGGACAATACTGTTACATTTTCTGTAAATATTGTAGATAATGAATCGATTCGTGGAATTGAATTGGACGTTATTCATAACGCTGGCGATGCGCTTCATTTTGGCCCAGAACCTTATGAAGATGCAAATGGAAACGGTAACTATGATGCTGGTGAATCTTATACGGATTTAGATGGTGATGGTTCATGGTCATCGAATGCTTTTGGTTCCGGTGTGACTAAAGGAAGTAAACTTCTTGAAGTTACTGATGAAGATGGTGTTCAACGTACCATGACATTATTAAGCAATCAATTAGATGGGTTTGTAAAAGTATTAGCTTACAATACATCGAGAGCATCAACTGCCGGTGACGGTGTTGAAGGTAACTTATTCAATATAACATATGGTTTACCCAATGGAGTTGGATCGTTACCTGGTGAGATATCTTTTTATTTCAGTACAGCAAACTTGCCCGGTACTTCAATGGATCCTGATATTTTAAATGTGGTTTGTGGCTATCCTGATGAAAGTTATCCAAATGTTGTTAATACATCTAACTTATCAGCAGATCTTGGAGACGTTGTACCGGATAAATTTTCTTTAAAGCAAAACTATCCAAATCCTTTTAACCCATCCACTCAGATTTCATTTGATGTCCCAGTAGGTTCTGACCAAGTTATGATTAATATCTATAATATTTTGGGTCAGAATGTTAACACCTTAGTGAGTGGTGTAATGACTCCTGGCACGTATACAGTTGATTGGAACGCTACGGATATGATGGGTAATTCAGTTGCCTCTGGAATTTATTTTTATGAATTAAGAAGCAAATCTTTTACAGCAAGAAAGAAAATGTTATTAATACGCTAAACCTATACAATAACTGCAACTTTTAACTAAATTCCCCTATCTCTGGATAGGGGAATTTTTTTTATGCGGAACTTATTTACACTAATATTAATCGGGCTTCTTTTTGGGGAGCTTAATGCTCAACGAGCTTATCGATCAGTGGATGATATCCAAGGTGAGTGGACTGAGTATACTTCTTACCAAAAGGAAGAAATAATCTCCTTTTGTGATTTCCTTTTTAAAGAAGGCTATTATGAAAGATGTCTTTTAACATCATTCCAGCTCCTTTATAAATTCCAAAATGATCCCATTGCTCCAGTTATTAATTATTATATCGCAAGATGTTATGAAGAAATGAAAAACTATGATTTGGCGTCTCGATATTATCAGCAAGTCATGGATGTCGAAGACACGACATCAATAACATATATAGCATCGAATTATAGGAATATGTATGTCACTTTATTAGAAGGTGATATTGAATTAATTTTAGAATCCACATCAGAAACTATAGACCCATATCTCATTACGTTTCGCGGATATGCATTTATGAAAAAATTAAATTGGGAAAAAGCGAGAACATCATTTATTATGGCTCAAAGTATATTCGATCATTCTCATTATAATAAATTAATGACTCCCTTGTACCAGACTATTGAAAATGTGAGTACGGTTCCAAGGCATAATAAATATTTAGTCTTTTTGGTAGGTTCAATTATTCCAGGTGGTGGTCAATTTATGCTTAAAGATTGGGATAAAGGGCAGGGTATTTTTACCAGTGTAGGTCTATTAGCTCTTATTGGAGCGTGGGGAAGAGCAGAATCATTAGGTGGAAGCAATAGCTTTATTGAGTCAGAAGCAACTTCAATACCCTTATTTAGTAAGTATAGCGGAGAGCCATCTGTTACAAGATTAATTAATCGAGATAAAATCCCATCTAAAATGAGTATTTCATCATCATCTTTTAAATATATAGTCCCACCTATGATATTTGGTACCGGGATCTTTTTAAGTGGAACAATAAAATCATTTGATGATACTCAGCTAAAAAATGAAAGGTTAGTTGACTTTTATATTCAGGAAAGAATAGATGATATATCCCCATCAAGGTTCCTTGATTTTCCAGAACCAACCTTAATTGTAGAAGAAAAGTAAAATACTAAAATAAAATTAATATATTTTATGAATATGTATTGCTTTGGGAAAATTGGTTCTTTAATTTTGCTGGCTTTATACAGAATGATTATTGAAAATTTGGTATGCGACGAGTCTAACGTTGATTCCGGCCAGAACTACAAATATCTTTATTACATACAATGGAGAGTTTGATCCTGGCTCAGGACGAACGCTGGCGGCGTGCTTAACACATGCAAGTCAAGGAGAACGTCCCGCTTGCGGGATTATTAAACTGGCGAACGGGTGAGTAACGCGTAGACAACCTGCCCTACAGATTGGGATAACCCCGGGAAACCGGGACTAATACCGAATGATGCAACAGATCCTTCGGGATACAGTTGTTAAAGTGGGCTTCGGCTCACACTATGGGATGGGTCTGCGTCCGATTAGCTTGTTGGTAAGGTAATGGCTTACCAAGGCGATGATCGGTAGCTGGTCTGAGAGGATGATCAGCCACACTGGGATTGAGATACGGCCCAGACTCCTACGGGAGGCAGCAGTGGGGAATTTTGCGCAATGGGGGAAACCCTGACGCAGCAACGCCGCGTGACCGATGAAGCTTCTAGGAGCGTAAAGGTCTGTCGTAAGGGAAGAAATATTTGGATGTAAATAATGTTCGAATCTGACGGTACCTTGCAAGAAAGCACCGGCTAACTTCGTGCCAGCAGCCGCGGTAATACGAGGGGTGCTAGCGTTGTCCGGAATTATTGGGCGTAAAGGGTCCGCAGGCGTTCTAACAAGTCAATTGTAAAAGACACCGGCTTAACCGGTGGACTGCATTTGAAACTGTTAGAATAGAGTATAGGAGAGGAAAGTGGAATTCCTGGTGTAGCGGTGACATGCGTAGATATCAGGAGGAACACCAATGGCGAAGGCAACTTTCTGGCCTATTACTGACGCTGATGGACGAAAGCGTGGGGAGCAAACAGGATTAGATACCCTGGTAGTCCACGCCGTAAACGATGAGTACTTGGTGTCGGGGGATTCGACCCCCTCGGTACCGGAGCTAACGCATTAAGTACTCCGCCTGGGAACTACGACCGCAAGGTTGAAACTCAAAGGAATTGACGGGGACCCGCACAAGCGGTGGAACATGTGGTTTAATTCGATGCAACGCGAAGAACCTTACCTGGGTTTGACATATTTATGAAAACTCTGTGAAAGCAGAGCCTTCTGCGAGCTTGCTCAAAGACATATCTACAGGTGATGCATGGCTGTCGTCAGCTCGTGTCGTGAGATGTTGGGTTAAGTCCCGCAACGAGCGCAACCCCTATCCTTAGTTGCCAGCACATTATGGTGGGGACTCTAAGGAGACTGCCTGGGATAACCAGGAGGAAGGTGGGGATGATGTCAAGTCAGTATGTCCCTTATATCCAGGGCTACACACGTGTTACAATGGTTGGTACAGAGGGCAGCTAAGCCGCAAGGTGGAGCCAATCCCCCAAAACCAACCCCAGTTCGGATTGGAGTCTGCAACTCGACTCCATGAAGCAGGAATCGCTAGTAATCGTGGATCAGAACGCCACGGTGAATACGTTCCCGGGTCTTGTACACACCGCCCGTCACGCCATGGAAGTCAGTAGTACCCGAATCGGGTGGCCTAACCTTAGGGAAGGAGCTCGTTAAGGTAAGACTGGTAACTGGGGCGAAGTCGTAACAAGGTAGCCGTACCGGAAGGTGCGGCTGGATCACCTCCTTTTAAAGGAGTATCTCGGAGCGATCCGAGAGAGGTCGAACCGGTAATCGGTTAGGCCGTCGCATACTATTAAATTATGGGCTTGTAGCTCAGGTGGTTAGAGCGCATCCCTGATAAGGATGAGGTCCGTGGTTCGAGTCCACGCAGGCCCACTTGATC
>Ga0209558_1000883_pt1:22500-23590 | contig 23590 bp, 10 predicted proteins | sample SaaInlV_150m_DNA_3_FD_184674 | JGI IMG/M metagenome (GOLD analysis project Ga0209558, IMG submission 184674) | Marine microbial communities from expanding oxygen minimum zones in the Saanich Inlet - Saanich Inlet SI074_LV_120m_DNA (SPAdes) (version 2) | ecosystem: Environmental >...
GGCAACAATTCAAAAGCAAAATACAGATTTTGTGATTCAAACTCCCACGTCTGTTGCGTCCGTAAAAGGAACTGATTTTTGGTTAATAACAGATCCAGTGGCCGGTGATCAAGTCATTGGTATTGATGGAATTATTAGTTTAGTCAATAGCGAAACAGGCCAAGAAGTTGAAGTTACAGAAGGGATGTCTGGAATCTCCACTCCTGATGGAAATATCGGTCTTGATGAAACTAATCCTGCTTCTATTCCCGATGATCCAAGTGATGAACAAGACGGCCCCTCTCAGATTAAAATTTATTTAGAAGGTCCAAACGGGGAACAAAAAGTATTAGTTATTGAATATCAATAATTTTTCACTTTCGCATAAAAATCTTATAAACTTTCATCTATGCGACTCGGCACTTCACAGAAAATATTTCTGGCTTCATTCTTTTATTTAATTGGATTAGCATACTCTCAATCCAACCATATATATTTCCACGAAAATCCGAATCACGTTTTTGTTGGAGAAGATGTTTATATTTCACAATTATTATTTACTCAGGATCCTATTTCACATGGGTTACTTTTTTTTAGAAATAAAGGCGAAATAAGTTATCAGGAAGTTCCCATGATATATGAGGGTGGAAAATGGGTTGGAAATATACCGAGCCACCGCGTTACACAACCGGGAATTGAATATGTCACTATTTTAACGAAACAGGATGGTGGTCGGATCGCCTTACCTTTATCAAATAGTCCATTTGACACACCTCTTTCTTTTAAAGTCACTCAGGGGCAATCTAAACAAAAGGATGATTTTTTAACAGACACTTATGTCAAACGGTCCACCGAATATTCAGGTGATTATGTTGATGCTGATATTTTAATTCTTTCTCCTGATGATGGGTCATTAAATCGCCCTGATGAGGTTGTTATTTCAGTTTCATTATTTAATGCTCCTATTGTTGATCAGACCCAATTCCAATTATGGATAGATGGTACAGATTTCACAGATCAAACTGTTATTTTTGGAGATGTATTATCTTTGGTTCCTGATGGTGAATTAGATGTGGGTCTCCACAAAATCAAACTGTTATTTAAATCAACT
>Ga0209558_1000888_pt1 | contig 23518 bp, 19 predicted proteins | sample SaaInlV_150m_DNA_3_FD_184674 | JGI IMG/M metagenome (GOLD analysis project Ga0209558, IMG submission 184674) | Marine microbial communities from expanding oxygen minimum zones in the Saanich Inlet - Saanich Inlet SI074_LV_120m_DNA (SPAdes) (version 2) | ecosystem: Environmental > Aquatic >...
ATATTAGCAGAAAAAGAAATTGTACCTGAATTATTACAAAATGACTTCACTGCCGAAAAAGTAGCGGAAACGGCAGTTCGACTCTTGCAGGATAAAGACTATCGTGAAAGAATGATCAGCGAATTACAAAATATCCGTGCAAAACTCGGAGAACCTGGAGCATATGAAAAAGCAGCTAGATGTATTGAAAACACCTTCTTTAATTGCTAAACGCTGTAAGACAAGAAACAAAAACTGAAACCGGAAAAATAATAATTCTATAAATCAATGAATAGCACCAATATTTCACTGGAAACAAAAAATATCGCTCACCACCTGACTCAGACTTTGTCTGCAGTAGAAGCCGTCAAACAATTGTTTGAAGGGCAAATGGGCATTGATCAGGCTGTTGTACGGCAGTTATTAAATGCCGCACTGCACCGTGGAGGAGATTTTGCTGATATCCACTTTGAGTACAGTACCCGAAATTCAGTGGTCATGGAAGATGGTATTATCAAGAATTCTGCTGTCGCTGTGGTCTCAGGAGTTGGCATTAGAGTAGTGCAGAATGATCAAACGGGATATGCCTACAGTGAAGATTTCGAGTTAAAACCCATGCTGCATGCGGCACGAACTGCTGCGGCCATTGCGTCCAGTGGTGAAGTTTCGCTGGCGGAAGGTTTCCGCTTTAACGAACTTGTACCGAAAAATTATTATCCTGTTCTTGAAACAGTTACTGATCTGGAACTTGTCCAAAAAATTGAAATACTCAAACGTACGGAAGCAGTTGCCAAAGACTACGATGAGAGAATTAATCGAGTAACAGTAGCCATGATGGATGCTCTCAATCTGACACAGGTTGTGACTTCAGACGGCGACATTTTACGGGACACACGTCCAATGTTCAGGATGAATGTACATTGCGTTTCCCAGGATGGAGACAATATTCAAAATGGCTCTTCCGGAATTGGAGGACGAGTTGGTCTGGATTATTTAAAGCAGGCAGATCACGCACAAATTTTAGGAGAACGGGCTGCAGCTGAAGCAATTTTACTTTTAGGCGCAGAGCAGGCACCTTCAGGTTTACTACCTGTTATTTTAGGACCTGCGCAATCCGGAATATTGCTGCATGAAGCCGTAGGACATCCCTTGGAGGCAGATTTCAACCGCAAAGGAACTTCCGCATACAGTGGCAGGATTGGCGAAAAAGTCGCTTCTGATTTGTGTACAATTTATGATTCAGGAACTATAGCAAACGAACGTGGGGCGATAAATTTTGACGATGAAGGAATTCCTTCTGCTGAAAATTTACTAATCGAAAAAGGAATCCTGCGGAACTATATGCATGATCGGATCAGCGCTAAACACTTCCACACAAATCCCACCGGAAACGGCAGACGTGAATCCTATGCACATTATCCGATACCACGTATGACATCTACTTACCTCGCTAATGGTGAAGCTGATCCTGAGGAAATTATCAGTTCAGTTAAAAAAGGGGTTTATTGTCAAGAGTTCAGCGGTGGTCAAGTTGATATTTCCAATGGTGATTTTGTCTTCGTCCCGACTGTTGCATGGCTGGTGGAAGATGGTAAAAAAACCGTGCCGATAAAGAATTTCACCTTAATCGGAAACGGTCCGGATGCAATGTCAAAAATCAGTATGGTTGGTAACGATTTCGCAATGAGCGAAGGTATCTGGACTTGTGGAAAAGATGGTCAGAGTGTTCCAGTCGGAGTAGGGCTACCGACAGTGCTGGTTGCTGAAATGACTGTAGGAGGCATGTAAACACTTAATATAAAAAGATATTATTATAATTTATTTTTATACCTGCTCGCCTTTGGCTTCAGCTAAATTGGAAATTTCACAACTTAAGGCAGCTAGTTCGAGGCAGTCCAGAATATGTTCATCCAGCAACGGCTGATATTTTACTGCACCTGCTGGAACTGAACTTCCAGCTGTTCCAGTTAATTCATTTTTTTCTACAAACTGATCCAGTTGTTCTGCTAATTTAGTTGTTTGTGAAGTAATTTTATTTAGTTGGGTCGAAGCTTTTATCCAGTCTTTTGAATAACGTGCCATTTCAGCAAGTTTTTCAAAACTGGTATGCTTTTCACCCTCGTTCATACCTAATAGACTTCCGAATCCCAAAGAATTTGCTTTATCCGCCATACGCTCCATAAATGACTGCTTGCTTTTAAAGATCTCAAACAAATCAAACGTGATAATCTTTTCCTCGCCACCTGCTTTTACAGGTCGTTTCAGATCCTTTAAATGCAGTTCACGGCGTTTAATATCTTTCAATAACCTTCGTCTTAAGTTGTTCTGTGCCTCATAAGCACTTTCGTCGTCAAAATGAAATTTTTCCATTTTGTTTATTTCACGCATTACATTTTTGTATTTATGTTTAACTTTTGCTAATGCTTTCTCTTCTTTCTCAATTTTAGCAGGAGTCTCGCCTTTTTGTTTTACTTTGCGTTCCTCCTGCTTGCTGATAATAGTTTTTTTACGTAAAGCAACTCTGATCGGAAAAGAATCTTCAGTGAATTTCCAGGAGTTAAAAAAGACAATATCCACTTTCTCAAAGTCTGCGGCATTAAAGACGAAATCGCTTATATTTGCTTTTGCGAACTCATCATCTGCATGTTCCTTACGGAACTCCAGCAGTTTAGTTGAAAGATCACTTGTAGACATATACGAAAGTACCTTCCTGCTGAAATCAATATCAACCAAACCATCCTGTGTACGTTTATCAAGATCATCAACAATCATTACGTAAATCAGGCCCTTCATCAAATTGTCTAAAACCGCGACTCCAGTAATTTTCTCAATTGCTGTGCTGAGAATATAACCGATACCCAGATAGTATGATTTTTCGACCTGAGAAATTTTTTCATCCAGTTTAGTGACAAGTTCTTTGTACTTTAAAATCATTTCCCCTCTGCTGCGCAAAACAGCGTCGGTCACCGCCAACTTAACAAATTTTGGATTTTTTTCTCGTTCAGAGCATGATTGTTGAACTTCCTTGTAACGCTCAATAATTTTTGTCAGCCGCTCAGAATCAGCGGAATCAAGTTTGTCCTGCTCTAGTTCAGCCTTTCCCGGAACACGGAAAATCAGTTTGCTGCTGTTAGAATCAGGAGTTTTCCCTTTGGGAATATCACCTGGAAAATTCAAAATCCAGTCATATTTATCTTTTTTTTCTTCAGGATAACTGGTTTCTTCAATAGCAACTACTACATCTGCTTTTATTAAACGATTAACTAAAATCTTCATATAACGAGTACGCAAATCCGGACTTAGAAGCAGCAAAATCAGATTTTCGTCTTCCGTGCCTTCTTCAGAGGCTTGTTCGTGCTGAGCTAGTTCAACCATTTAAGTTTTACGCGTCATCTAGGTGAAAATGCTTCATTTTTTCTTTGGTCAATATTTCACGGTCATCGAATGTTGCTTTGAGTTTAGCAGCACCTAATTTAAGCTGCTTATACTCATCTGTTCCCTCTACAAGCTTACCGTCAGGATCATAATTATCCATGAATTTCATATACTGTGCGGCGGACTGTAGGTCATTGAAGTAGATTTTGATCTGGAATAATAGTAAACAAACATTAATCATTACAGTACCTTTTAGATTGTCAAAAATAGGTACCCAAAGATCAACAACTTTGTTCAGGTTTGTTTCTGCAGCATCCCTTTCCTTGTTTTCCATCTGCAGTTCTGAGAGAGTCAGCAGCATTGAAGACTGCTTACGCAGCACCTGTGCTTTTTTCTGTACATCAGGACTGATACTCGCCAGTTGTTCAAAGGTTGCAATTGCTAATTCATATGAGAGCATTCCAAGAGTTGCATCTCGATCTTCAGCATAATATTGATCTGCCGATTCTTGCGCTTTTTCGAGTAAAGGTGAAATTTTTTCATCCCAACTTGCTGAAAATTTCTCTACTGAAAACGTTGGCTCATCTGTCTTTAAACGCTTAAAGTGTTCTTTGTCATTACTCGAAAATCCGCATTTTGAGCAAGATGCAACTTGGATCAAATTAAAATCACAATATTCCAACTTGCCTGCAGATCTGATATAACTTGGTACCCCAAATATATTTTGCTCAATTATCATACTCTTGGAGTGTAGGACAAAGAATTTTATTTCTGGATTATCACAGACATAACAACGAACATAACTCCCTAAAAGCGAATTTTTTTCCGCTTTAAAAAATCCTCCATCTGAAACAACTGCATAATTTTCGGGATGTATAACCTGTAAGATTCCATGGTAATCAGCCAATTTTTGCTCAAAAGTTGCTCTCACCATGTAACGGCCTTCATCAAATTTAACTGGTACCTGCTTTAACATTTGACAACTAATCACCTCCCAGAATGCATCATCACCTTGCAAAGGATGTTCTGACTGAAAGGGCTTACAGACCTTGAGTCTGATTTTAACTTTTGGCATCAGAGCTTTACCCAGACGGAAAGTAAAACCCGTATCATCAATTTTCATCAAACTTACTTTTACTTTCAAATTAGCAGTTTCAATGATACCTTGAGGTAGATCCTTCTCCAACAGAGCACGGGCGCTTTTCCAGAATTTTGTTAGAATTTCATTATTAAACCCCAGCAGCTTGCCGGACAAGAGGAAAAAACTGATTTCTTTTGTTGCTAAATCCGCATCAGCAACCATTAACTGAGCCAGATATTTAAGCATCAGAAAAGCTTGTTTTGGATCAATATCCAAAGGCCCCATTTCCGGAATTTTACCCTCTTTGATCACAGTCATGATATTGCTGATTTCTTCTTTGTCGTGCAAAAAATTTATCGCTTCACGCAGAAAATTCATTTCTGACTGATCAGTATGTCCATCTGCAACGACCATTCCGGCAATTGAATGGGCAAACCAAGTTTTTTCGGCCTCTGACATTTCTTCTAAATTTGGTAACTGCATAATTTTCTAAACTAAATAATTAGTGTGCTGACTGCTGTTTAAAATCCGTAACTCATGCCTATCAAATAAGCTGTAGAGCCCAGTCGCTGATCTCCGGAACCACTACCGCTGGCACTGTCAATGGTCAATATACCTGCTTCCGTCCAAAAATCGGCTGAAAATTCAAATCCAATCCTGAATTCACTGACCAGCGAATTTCCAAGTTTACGTTGACTCTCTAGGACAAACTCTGTTTTTGCCAGCCCCAATCCGGCACTTATTTTCCAGGATTCTGCGATAGACTGCTGGGTCTTTGCCAAAAGTCCGAGATGGCTCGTGTTGGCCTGCGGACGGTTCCCGCTTGCCCCAAACATCGTGAAGGATTGTTCTGCTAACAATCCCTTTACTCCCCAGCGGTCACTATACCACCACTCTCCCCAATAAACACGATTGCTGAGTTCAAGCTGATTTCTGAAAGCGCTGTAATGCGGACTGCTGAAGATGAGCAAGTCTAATCCGGTTTGAAATGTAGGAAACTTCCGACCGACTCCACCAAATACGGTAGCGGGGGCAGTATACTGTTCTTCAGACAATACTGAGCTAAGTTCGTCAAGTTGATTGTTCTTAACCTGTGCAGACACATCAACAGGACTTGCCAGAATTATACTGGTAATTGCTAGCAGGAATCCTCCGTATTTTAGCACAATTTTGATTTTCATTTTTTCTTGGTCTTTATGAAATATAATTTTCTTAAAACAGTTCTCTGTGGTCTCTGTAGTCCTTGAAGATAAAAAGCTTTTGCGATCCTTGATTAATTTTTTACATTTTCAGCATAATTAATCAAGACTGAGGATTCCAGGCAGGTTTACGTTTACTAAAAAAAGCATCAATTCCTTCCTTGATTGATTCAGACTCCCAGGCATTTGCCAGTTTTTCTATAGTTGCACTACGCACATCATCGGGTTCTTTCCCGCGAACTTCCGCAATGAGACGTTTCGCTGCGGAAACAGCTTCCGGAGCACAACGCAGCAGTTCCGAAATTTCTTCTTCAACAGCTTCATCAAGTTTTTCCTTAGAGACGCTTTTGGAGATTAAACCTAAACTTACTGCTTCTTCGGCAGCAAATCGATGTGCATTGAGCATCACCCTCCGTGCGTTTGACGCGCCGATGCGTCGCAAAACATATGGTGAAATAGTTGCCGGAAGCAAGCCCAGCAAAACTTCTGTCAGAGAAAATAGTGCGTCTTCAACCGCAACCGCAATGTCACAACACGCGATCAAACCTACAGCTCCTCCAAAAGAGAGTCCGTTGACTCTTCCAATTAGCGGCATTTTAAGCTGGTCCAACTCACCCAGCATTTCAGATAATTCGGTAGCTTCCGCAATTCTATGCTCACGTTTTTGAGTAGCGATTTTCTCCATCCAGCGTAAATCAGCACCAGCGCAGAAAGACTTTCCGGAACCGGTAAGTATAACCGCACGTACATCCGGTTGTTTATTTAAATCCTCGACTACCTGCCGTAGTTCCCGGATCATTTCCAGACTCATGGCATTATGTACATCGGGACGGTTAAGCGTCAGGGTGGCGATTTGGCGTTCGTCAATCGTTAAAATTAATGTGTTAAATTTCATCTGGGCTATACTGAAAAAAGTTAAACTTAAAAAAAGCTATTATCCACAATCCGTCAATAACGGCAAGTTTTTGCTGGATTATGACTATTTTGGCTGAAGTCAACAACTGCTTTCTTAAGCCTTCGTTTGGTTCCATAAAAGCAGAATGAAGGTCGAGAGAAAAACAGGGAATTAATTCATTACTAAAATATTACTCCTTCCATTCAAATAATTGAAAATAATTTTTATAAACTCTCAGTAAAACAAAAGTGTTAAAACTGTTATCAATACTAGAGTTACAAATCTACTGTTTTTTCTAATTCTAATAGCATAATTATTATTCTCAATCAAAAAATATATTTTTGAAGTTTTTTCAAATTCTTCAAGATATGCTAATGTAGATTGATGAACCTGCAAAAATCCCTGAAAGCATGTCATTACTGTTAATACTCTTTGTAACTGCATAGCAGCTGAATTCTTTCTTGTACGGATTGCAGATTTTACTGTCGGATGGATTGAAGGCTTTTTCTTAAGCAACTTAATCAGCCAATATATAATTCTTTTTAAACCACGATAAAGCAAATGACTTCCTTACTTTCAGAGGCAAGCAAGAACAGACTTTTAAGGATTGCACGTGATTCTCTACATGAATTTCTGAAAAATAATAAACGCAAAATATTCACAGAAGAAACTCCGGAACTACAAACAAAACGCGCTGTTTTCGTGACGTTGAGGAAAAGAGATTCCGGAGACTTGCGCGGCTGCATCGGACAAACCGAAGCTCGTTATCCTTTAGTAGAAGCAGTTGCTAAAACCGCAATCTCATCTGCAGTGGATGATTCTCGTTTTCCGCAGGTGACTCTTAATGAACTGCCGAAGTTAAACATTGAAATCAATGTGCTGACTGAAATGACAACAATCGATCCGCAAGCTGTGGTGGTAGGAAAGCACGGACTGCTGCTCAGGAAAGGTTTTTCCGGAGGACTTTTTTTACCGGAAGTCGCTATTTCAAACGGTTGGGATCGTATCACTTTTCTGGATCAGCTTTGCCGTAAAGCAGATTTGCCACAAGGAAGTTGGCAGGATCCGGAGGTAGAACTTTTTTGCTTTGAAGCTGAAGCTTGGGAAGAAAATTGAAACTCACCTTAAATAATCTTTATCGACAACTACGTCCCTTTTTGTTTGCGGGGGATGCTGAGAAAGTCCACGAGCGGATGCTATCGAGCGTAGAATTTATCTCAAAGATTCCGGGATTTCTCCCGCTTTTACGGAAGGTTTTTGTTGAAGAAAATCCGCTATTACGTACACAACTATTTGATAAAACACTAAATAATCCAATTGGACTTGCGGCTGGATTTGACAAAGACGGCCGGATCCACCCCGCCTTATTCGCGCTTGGTTTTGGCTTTGTAGAAATAGGTACAGTAACTCCGCATCCGCAAAAAGGTAACCCACGCCCCAGACTTTTCCGCCTGCCGGAAGATCAGGCAGTGATTAACCGTATGGGTTTCAATAATCAGGGAGCCTGGAAAATGGCGGAAAGGCTGGTTGCGAAAACACTGAAAATAAAATCAGCAGATGCAGATCTTTTTGAAGTATCCGGAGATTATCCTGCAAATATCTCTTCCGGAATGTTAGGCATCAATATTGGAAAGAACAAAGATACAACACTCGAAAATGCCACTGATGATTATGTTTCCGCACTCAGCACGCTCCATCCGTTTGCGGATTATTTCACGTTAAATATTAGTTCGCCGAACACAAAAGATTTACGCAATATGCAGGAAAAAGAAGCCCTGCGAATTTTACTGGATTCTGTCTGTGCACGGCGTGACGAACTCGACCGGAATCATTCACGCAATACTCCATTGCTGGTTAAACTGGCTCCGGACTTGGATGAGGATGCCTTGAAAAACAGTGTCCGTGTTATGCAGGAATTTTCTATTCAGGGTGTTATTGCGACCAATACCACTGTCGCACGTCCGGTATTAAAAAGTAAGTATCGAACAGAAACCGGAGGATTGAGTGGAAAACCCCTGCAGAAACGCAGCACCGAGATGATCAGGACTTTGTTTGCTGAACTTGGCACAGACATACCAATCATTGGAGTTGGAGGAATTTTTAACGGGGCAGATGCATACGAAAAAATCAAAGCCGGCGCGGCAGCCGTACAGATTTATACTGCATTGATTTACGAAGGTCCGGGACTTGTCCGGAAAGTTAAAGCAGAACTGGCAGATTTATTGGAAAGGGACGGATACAAAAGTGTTTCTGAAGCAGTAGGCGCGGATCACTGATTTTTCAATTATTTTTTTTGACGAATTACTGACAGCATTTCTGCTATTGAAGTGAGCTTTACTCTGGGACGTCCCTGTTTTTGTCCTGCTTCGGTTTCATGAACATCGATTAATTTCCAGTCTGCAAATGAAACATATTCCAATTTACGGTTTTCGAGCAAAGCGACAATGTCCGGATTTGCACAATTTTTTCCGGCTTCCATTTTTTCATTGAGGAAAGTTTCCAGCATACGATGCACTGTTTCCACCGCATCCTGTTTATTGGTACCAATCACACCGCTTGGACCACGCTTAATCCAACCTGCGACATATTCACGATTCCGTAATTTATTTCCGTTTTCCTGATCCTTGACCTGCCCGCATTCATTGGGTATCGTACCTGATTTTTGATCAAAAGGCAGATCAGGAAGAGGCTGGCCATGATAACCGATTGAACGGAAAACAAGCTCTGCTGCTGCTTCATTAATTTTCTCTGTTGGCTGTGCAGCTAAACTACCGTCTTCACGTTTCAGCAGTTGATTACGTACCAGACTTATTTTTTCAACTTTATCATTTCCGGAAATTTCAACAGGTGAACTGAGAAACAGAAAATGAACCCGACGCTTTTTTGCAGAAACGTCTCTTAGGGAAATTTGCTTTAGAATTTCAATATTCTTCTTGGTATCATTGCTGGCATCAGTTTCCAGAATCTGCTGACTTTCCGCATCCAGTTCAAGCACATTTTGCTCGACCACCACATCCGCCTCTGCGAGTTCCATAAACTCTCTTAACTCTGCCGGCGAAAAGGCAGCCTGCACAGGTCCACGACGTCCTACGAGCCAGATATCTTCAAGCTGACTTGCACGTAATGCATCCAACGCATAATCTGCAATATCCGTTTCCGCCAGTTCTTCCGGAGTTTTTGCGAGAATGCGCGCCACGTCAAGAGCCACATTTCCAATTCCTATCACAAATGCGTTCTTCGCAGACAAATCAAATTTATAATCACAAAAATCCGGATGCCCGTTATACCATGCGACAAACTCAGTCGCAGAGTGGCTTCCGGACAAATCCTCGCCTGGAATTCCAAGTTCACGGTCCGCGGGGCTGCCGACTGAATAAATGACTGCATCATAGTGTTCCAGTAAATCCGCCTGAAAAATATCTCGTCCAAATTCTACATTTCCGAAAAACCTGAAATTCTCATTTTCCGCAATTCTGCTGTAAATTTTTTGCACGGATTTAATTTTCTGATGATCAGGAGCAACACCACCGCGTACTAATCCAAAAGGCGTTGGAAGGCGTTCAAACATATCAACTTTTATCTCCCATGACTGCTGCCGAAAAAGCTCACCTGCTGCATAAAATCCTGCAGGTCCGGAACCGATAACAGCTATTTTCCAGCATTGATTCATGAGTTCTTGTGTTTGAAATTTAAAATTAGCATGCTTGATAAAAGTAATTTCATAACTTGTTATTTGGCGGCATTAACTTTTTTTAAAATTTCCTCTGCACCATTATTCAGCAGCCACTGTGCAGCTTCACGGCCGAGCTTAACAGAATCTTTACGCGCGGCACGTGCCTCGTAGTGTAAAATTGATTCGCCTTCCGGATCCGCAATTAAGGCCCGCAAAAACAATTCATCTCCGTTTAAGACACAATATCCGGCTAAGGGAATTTGACAATTTCCTTCCAACTCAGTCAGCAGGGTACGTTCCGCAAGTAGACAATCCCAGGTAGTTTGATCATTAAGATGCTGAATGCGATTCAGTGTCTGCTGATCATCAATTCGTGTTTCAATCCCAATTGCACCCTGACCGATTGCCGGAAGCATCCATTCCATCGGCAGAACTTCGGTGATACGCTCTTCAAGCTCACTGCGTTTTAATCCCGCAACAGCCAAAATTGTAGCATCGACTTCTCCTTCATCAAGTTTCCGGAGCCGTGTGATTACATTACCGCGTAAACTTCGGATCTGCAAATCCGGCCGGTAATGCTTTAACTGTGAAGCGCGGCGTAGTGAACTTGTCCCGACAATTCCACCCTGCGGAAAATCGTCAATTCCTCCATATATCGGACTGAGCCACGCGTCACCTGGATCTTCACGTTCAGCAATAACTGATATTTCCAGACCTTCTGGGAAAAGTCCAGTAACGTCTTTCATACTGTGCACAGCCATATCGGCACGACCGTCAAGCAGAGCTGTTTCCAGTTCCTTGATAAAAAGTCCTTTACCACCTACTTCCGAAAGTGGGCGGTCCTGAATGCGGTCACCGGTTGTTTTCAGAATTAATAATTCTACAGATATTTCAGGATGCTGTTCAAGAATATTTTCCTGCACCCATCGCGCCTGCCAGAGTGCTAGAGGACTTCCACGGGTTGCAATCTTAAAAGTGAGTTTCCTGGAACCGCTTGTCGAAAAAGCGTTGGGCATGAGTTATGATTTGATAATTTTTAGTCTGAGTTGTTTTTTCCCTGCCTGTTCCAGATTAACTGGAGTTGGCTGCAGGTCAAAGATTTTTGTTACCGAATCCAGATAGAGATGCGCGTCTTCGGCATGCGCTATTTTCTTGAGATTACGTGATGGATCGTGCAGTAATTTGTGAACCAGCCTGTGTACCATTAATTCTACTTCTTTACGTTCTGACTCAGGCATAACTTTCATGCGGCGGAAACCTTTTTCCATTTCATCTTTTGCCATGGCATGGAAGGATTTACGCAAACTTCTGATAGTTGGTACAGCTGACAAAGACTTAAACCAGAGTTCCAGTTCCGTTAATTCATTTTCGATAATCTCTTCTGCTTTTACAGACTGTTTCTTGCGTTCCTCCTGGTTGTGTGAAACGAGAGATTGCAGATCATCTATATCATAACAAAACGCACCGTGCAGTTTATTTATTTCAGGGTCAATATCCCTTGGTACAGCAATGTCTATGAAAAACATTGGGTTAGCTTTACGCTTTTTCAAACAGTGCTTAACCAGTTCCGGACTGATGATATAGTCACGTGCTCCGGTTGAACTGATGACAATATCTGCCTCATGCAGGTGACGTTTAAGATGATCAAACGGCACAGCCATTCCATTAAATTTTTCGGCAAGTTCTGCTGCACTTGAGAAAGTTCTGTTTGTCACAAACAATTGTGAAATTCCGTTCCGCATGAGATGCCTGACCGCTAATTCGGCCATTTCACCGGCACCAATTACCATCACCCGCTGTTTTGAAAGATCCTCAAAAATATGTTTTGCGAGTTCCACCGCAGCATAGCTGATAGAAACAGCATTACTGGCAATTGTAGTTTCTGTACGTACACGCTTGGCAGTTGAAAAAGCACGTGTAAAGAGAGGATGAAGAAGTTTTCCTGTCAATTCCGCATCACTGAAAGATTGAAACGAATCTTTGAGCTGCCCAAGAATCTGCGGTTCTCCAAGTACCATCGATTCTAAACTCGAGGCAACGCGGAAAAGGTGTCTTACACCCTCCAAATTCTGAATTGTATAAACACTTTCCTGCAGTTCGTCAAGTTTCCAATACGCTTCCAGCATCTCAATGATTTCCTCCAACTGCTGTTCCGCGTTTACAAGATAAAATTCGGTGCGGTTACAGGTGCTGAGAATTGCGACACCACCTAATTTGAAACGTCGGCTGAGCTGCTGACCTAGTTCTAACTGCTGTTTTGGAGTCAGTGCCAGTTTATCACGTACTTCAACAGGAGTTTTTCTGAAGTTCCAACCGATTACATTAAAACGCATAAGCAATAAAGAATTATTGGTGATCCTGCTTTTTCTCAAGATCTGTACAGTGAATTCACAAAATTAATTCACACTGAAAGGTAAATTGCTTTTTTCCCTAGTTCAGCGCATCATACTATTCAAACAAAAAAACTCAAGACAGGAAATATTTTTCATGGTTGCTTTCTTTTCAAAATGGCTGACTGCCAATCATTTAACCACATTACGGGTAGCATTGGTACCCTTCATTTATGCCGGTATGGTAATTGGTAAAGACGAACACTGGATTTTGTTCAGTACATGGCTCGTCTTTTTTTTTGCCTGCCTGACCGATTACTGGGATGGTGTGCTGGCACGTCATCAAGGAAAAACCACAAAACTGGGCAAACTACTTGATCCTGTTGCAGACAAAATATTGATTGGTTCTTTACTGGTTTTACTGGTTGGAATGGGACGGGCACCTGCAGCTTTAACAGTAATTCTTATTTCCCGTGAATTTATTGTTAACGGCTTACGCTCCATCGCAGCTGCGGAAGGCATGGTTATTTCAGCCAGTTCCGGTGGAAAACTAAAAACCATTTCACAAATGTTTGCTGTGGGCTTCCTCATCATTCACTACCCAACCATCGGCATCCCAACCCATGAAGTTGGAATTGTCCTCCTCTGGGCTTCAACCGTCATTTCTCTCTGGAGCGGATATAATTATGTTGTGGCATATTTTGTCGCACAGCATGATGAATAACGCAGCCGCATGTCTTAAGTCCGGAACAGCTATTTATCTCTCGTCTGGACAATAATTTCTCAACTGCTATTATAGACAGATAAACTAAATACACGAATTACTTCATAAATTTATGACAACTATTCTCTGCGTACGCAAGGACAACCGTATTGTAATGGCGGGAGACGGACAAGTTTCCATGCAAAACACCATTATGAAGCCATCCGCCCGTAAATTACGTAATACTTTCGACGGTAAGGTTATTGCCGGTTTCGCGGGTTCAACTGCTGATGCCTTCACTCTCTTCGAAAAGTTTGATGAAAAACTTGAGCAGTATAATGGAAAATTATTGCGCTCTGCTGTCGAACTGGCCAAGGAATGGCGTACCAATAAAATTTTGCGAAATTTGGAAGCACTGCTGGCAGTTTCCAGTGCCGAAGCCTCACTCATTATTTCCGGAAACGGTGATGTAATCGAACCGGATGACGGACTGATCGGCATAGGTTCCGGAGGAATGTACGCTCTTGCGGCTGCGCGGGCACTGATGGATACTAAACTCAGTTCCAGAAAAATTGCTGAGAAATCTATGAAAATTGCCGCCGATATTTGTATCTACACAAATGACAAAGTTACCTACGAAGAATTGGAATATTAAACGCATGGAAACTGCTACAGAACTAAATATGACACCGCAGGAAACGGTTGATGCACTGAACCGCTACATCATCGGTCAGACGGACGCTAAAAAGGCTGTGGCGGTTGCTCTGCGTAATCGTTGGAGACGCTTGCAGCTTGATGATGATTTAAAAGATGAAATTTTACCAAAGAACATCATCATGATCGGTGCAACCGGAATTGGGAAAACTGAAATTGCGCGTCGTATTTCCAGGTTGGTTAATGCACCTTTTGTTAAAGTAGAAGCATCAAAATTTACTGAAGTTGGTTATGTGGGACGTGATGTTGAATCGATGATTCGCGATTTGACCGACTATTCGGTCAATATGGTACGTCATGAGCAAATGGAGCGTAAACAGGAAGCAGCCAAAGAAATGGTGGAAGAACGTTTGCTGGATTTGCTTCTGCCTCCCTTGGAAAGTAAAAACGAAGATTCCTCAGAAGAACTTACAACAAATCCAACGCGGGAGAAATTTCGAAAGAAACTAAGCTCCGGAGTTTTGGATGATCGTATGGTTGAACTGGATGTTTCGGAGCGGCCTTCAGGAGCGGTGATGGAATTTATGCCTGTTTCAATGAACGACAACATGGATATGAATATTCGTGACATGCTCTCAAATATGATGCCTAAGCAATCCAAGCGACGTCGTGTCAGTATTGAGGATGCACGGAAAATATTACAACAGGAAGAAGTCGGCAAATTGATTGACATGGAAGAAGTCACCCGTGAAGCAGTCACTCGTGTCGAACAAAGCGGAATTGTATTTCTGGACGAAATTGACAAAGTTGCTTCGCGCCGTAGCCATTCTCAGGGACCAGACGTTTCCAGAGAAGGCGTACAGCGGGATTTGCTACCGATTGTAGAGGGTTCAACAGTCAACACCAAATACGGACCTGTTCAAACCGATCACATTCTTTTCATTGCTGCAGGTGCATTTCACCTTTCTAAACCGTCAGACATGATTCCGGAACTACAAGGACGTTTCCCAATTCGTGTTGAACTTCAATCACTTAGCAAAGAAGATTTTGTCCGTATTCTCACAGAACCAAAAAACGCGCTGATAGTTCAATACACTGCGTTGATGAAAACAGAAGGTGTTGAATTGGAATTTACCAAAGACGCAATTGATACAATTGCTGAAATTGCCTGTCAAATTAACGAGGATTCTGAAAATATCGGAGCGCGCCGTCTACACACAGTCATGGAACAACTGCTTGAAGAAGTTAGTTTTACCGCCCCGGATTTGAAAGGACAGAAAATTACTGTAACTCCGGAATATATTGAGGGTCGACTTGTGAACTTGTTGAAAAATCAGGATTTGAGCCGATATATCTTGTAAACAGAAAAAAATAACAGGATTTAAATAAAAGCAAAATAAGAATTTTTTCGATAATCACGAGAGTAACTGTTTAGCAACAATTCATGCTTGTGTGTGCTCGACTTAAAACAGAAGATACAGAAGTAATTCCAAATAGGAGAAACTTTGGACTATCCAACTTTGCTGTTGCAATTAGAAAATCAATTGCAATCTCTTCACAAAAAAGGGCTGAATTACATTAACATCGAAGCTATGCCTAAGGTAGAGCTGAAACTGCTGTTGGATGGTTTAGGTGACATGATGTGCACTGAAACTGAAATAACTGTAAAACATGAAGGTGCGAACTACAAACTCGCTGCGCAAACTCAGCCTGTGCTTAACATTAAGGATGAACATAAACACCCCAGGATATATCCTCCTTCAACAGGTATTTCTGCTTTCAAGGAAGAGTTATCATCCGCAAAACAACAAACTATAACTGAAGCCTTTGCAAACATTGCATCTCAGCAAGTAGTAACTGAAAACAGTGGCTCGCTTTCAGTCTTAGCAGACAAGTATAAATCATGTCAAAAGTGTGAACTCGGAAAAACCAGGACAAATCTGGTTTTTGGCCAAGGTTTACCGCAAGCCACGCTGATGTTTATTGGTGAAGGTCCAGGAGCAGATGAAGACGCGCAGGGAGCACCTTTTGTAGGACGCGCGGGTAGATTGTTGACCAAGATGATAAACACATTAGGTATTAACAGACAGGATGTATACATCACCAACATTGTGAAATGCAGACCTCCTGAAAACAGGAATCCTACACCTGCAGAAATTTCATGCTGCATGCCAATCCTCAAACAACAAATTGAATTAGTAAATCCGAAATTAATAGTCACGCTGGGTAATGTCCCCACAAAAACTTTGATTCCGGAACTGCCTGGAATAACCAAAGCGCATGGTAAATTGATGCAATATGGAAATTGGAAAATGTTGCCAACTTTTCACCCTTCATACCTCTTAAGAAATCGTTCTGCGATGCCTCTGGCATGGGATGATTTTAAAAAAATCCCGGAATTGGCTTTTCAAAAGTGAAGATCCCTCAGCAGCTTCTGCATTTTCAAACACACAGCTCAGAAAAATATCAATTATGATTGACTTACAACCTGTTAAGGGCACGCGAGATTTCTTCCCTGACGAAATGCGGCTGCGCAACTGGTTATTTGAAGTTTGGCGCAAAGTTTCTGAACAAGCCGGATTTGAGGAATATGATACATGTGTGCTGGAACATGAGGAACTTTATATCCGCAAAGCAGGTGACGAAATAAGCAAACAACTTTACAGCTTTGAAGACAAGGCCGGTCGGCGCTTAAGTTTACGTCCGGAAATGACACCATCACTGGCACGTCTGGTTCTTCAACACACGAAATCATTATCATTTCCAATTAAATGGTTTTCGATGCCGCAATGTTTTCGCTATGAACGTATGACCAAAGGTCGGCGGCGTGAACATTTTCAGTGGAATGCAGACATCATCGGCCAACCTGAAATGGTTGCAGAAGCCGAAATTCTAATGCTGCTTATTTCTGCTTGTGAGTCAATGGGACTTACGGCAAAAGATATACGAGTGTTTATCAATGACCGCCGCATCTTAAATGCAATCCTAAGTCAACTGAATGTAGCGCAGGAACTGCATAGTGCTGTGCTCGTTATCATGGATAAGCGAGACAAGATCTCTGCTGAAGCACTCGGAAAAATGCTTGAAGAAGTTGGAATGTCATCTTCTCAGGTAGAGCAGTTAAATGAATATTTGTCAAAATCCGACCTACAGGAATTGAAAGACAGTTTACAGGACACAGAGGGTATCGATGAATTACAACACTTGCTGCAGTTGATGGATACAGCAGGATACCGCGATTATCTACAATTTGATATTTCGATCGTCAGAGGATTATCTTATTACACAGGTGCTGTTTTTGAAGTAAACAGTCCGGAAAAACAACACCGTGCAATTTGCGGTGGCGGACGCTACGATTCTCTGCTCTCGACATACGGTGGAGAAACCGTACCCGCGGTTGGTTTCGGATTTGGTGATGTGGTTATTTTAGACGTACTTAAAGAATTGGAACATTTTCCGGAACTACCACGTACACTGGATTACACAATAATTCCTTTTGACAGTGAACAGGTCGGTGCTGCCTTGAAAATAGCAGTGGAATTGCGTTCAAAAGGTGCAACTGTGGATTGTAATTTCAGCATGAAAAAAATGAAAAAATCGCTGCAACAGGCAAATGAATCTGGTGCTAAATTTGCGATCTTGCTTTTTCCGGAAGAGATGTCTCAAGACAAGGTGGTGATCAGAGACATGCAGCTTCGTGAACAGAAGCCTATAAACATTACAGATTTAATATCTTCAGTGGAGCAAGTTTCTTGAGTATTTCTAAAACAATATCAACTCCTTCCTTCAGACTGAACTGGTTGATCATGATCCTGCTGTTGGGACTAGATCTAGGCTCAAAAATATGGGTCAGAACGAACGTTCCTCTTTATGAAATTACAGAGCTGCTAACAAATTTCCTCGATTTAACTCATGTTCAGAACCGTGGAGTAAGTTTCAGCTTCTTTGCGGATATTGAAGATTCTTTTCGCATTCCACTATTAGTTGGAGTATCTTTAATAGCAGTAGTCGCAATGATATTTTATCAAACACGCTACTGGAACGAGTTGGACTTTTTCACCCGTTCCGGACTTGTTTGTGTTTTACCGGGTGCGGCCGGAAATTTAATCGATCGCGCAGTATATGGTTATGTGACTGATTTTTTCCACTTTCGTTGGTATGAAACAAGTTTTTTCGTCAATAACCTTGCCGATTGTTTCATCAGCCTCGGAGTTGTCTTCTTCATCATCCCTCTTTTGTTTTCAAAAAATGATAGTCATACCTCAAAAGCAACTTGACTCATTTTTACAGGGCAAAAAAATAATCCTACAATTTTTTGCAGCACTTTTCCTGCTGCTCAGTTTCTTCCTCTCTTCTGTATTTGCGACTGAAAACACAGTATATATCAAAGGTCTGGGTGCAGTATTACGTGAACAGCCTTCAATTCAAAGCAAAAAAACCTTCAAACTTAGTCGAGGCACAAAAGTACTGTCGATAGAAAGTAAAGGGATTTGGCAAAAAGTTGAATCCGGAGTTAGTCAGGGATGGCTTCTGCGTGGTCAAATATCAAAATTTCCTGTTAAAAGGAAAACGCTGATTTTAGCACAAAAAATTCAACTCCTGTCTGCATCAGGACGCAGGGTACGCTTACGCACCTTTTCGGCGGTAGTTGGAGTAAAGGGATTAGTGGACAGCAAAGGTAAGAAAATCAGCCCCTATAAAACAGATTATACGGCATTGGAATGGTTGGAGCAACTACCCTCGAATGAAGAAAACTCTGTAATATTTTTATCATTCACAGAGTAGAAAAATATGGCACATTTTAATAAATATCTGTGGTTACACATTTTTATATTTTCATTCGGTTTTGCTGTTTCAGGACAAGCTCAAGAATTTAGACTGCGCGCGCATCATATTTTTTGGAAAAATCAGGAAGCGGGTACTGATCGCGAAATCGATTTTGGCCGTGGAGTTGCTGCTAAAATTCTAGGAAAATATCCTCTCCTGCGAGACGAGCGCAAGGTTAAATACATTTCCCAAATTGGTACCGGAATTACCGCACAGTTGGGACGTCCTGAATTAAGATACTATTTTGGAATTCTTGAGACGGACGAGATAAACGCTTTTGCGGTTCCAGGCGGCTATATTTTTGTCACAATGGGAGCCTTGAAACTAATGCGTAACGAAGCACAACTCGCCGGTGTATTGGCTCACGAACTGGCGCACGTAGGTCAAAAACACATCGTCCGCAAACTAAAACTTCAAAGTACAGACAGTTCTTTGACTTCCGGTATTGCACAGGTTTTAGGCAGTTCAACACTTGCCTCAAAAATTGCTCTGGAACGCCTGAATGATCTTGCCTTTAAAATGCTGATGGAGGAAGGGCTTTCCAAAGAAGACGAAGAGGATGCAGATCAAAAAGCATTAGAAATGCTGATCACTTTAGGTTATGACCCGCATAGTTATCTCAATTATCTCCAATCCTTAAAACCGCATCTAGCACAGGGAGGAGCTGAAGTACTTTCTAAAACTCACCCCACAATTGAATTTAGATACCGGAGCCTGAAGGAATTTATCAGCAGGCATCAATTAGACAATATTCAGGGAAAGAAAAATGAAAAGCGCTTTAAGAAAATTATGGCTAAATCTTAGTCTTTTGATTTTCATCAGCTTTTCTGCAACTCAACTGCACGCCGATGATGCTCACTACAAAAATATGCTGATTGGTGAACGAGCGGCAACAATGGGTGGGAGCTACGTGGCTATTTCAGACGATAGTACTGGATGCTATTACAATCCAGCAGGTATCGCCTATGCGGTTGGAGACAGTCTTTCCGGTAGTGGTAATATGCTGCACAAACTGAAAACGGTCTATACCGAAGCAATTGGCACTCAGGACTGGATCCGCGAAAGTGAATCGCTGGTGCCTAACTATTTCGGTGTGCTCAAAAAATACAAAGATTATTCATTCTGTTTTTCATATGTAGTACCTGAAGCTTTTATAGAACACCAGGATCTGCTATTTGATAATCCTCTGAGCACTGTAAAAATATATTATCAAAGCCTGCATTCAGAGGACATTACATACCTGATGGGACCGTCGGTAGCAATGAAATTTGGAGAAAACCTTTCTATTGGACTGACTCTTTATTATCAATACCGCAGTTTTATGCGTCAATTTTACAATTATTTGGAAAGTACTGATGGTAGTTATGAGGTGATTTATCAAAGTTTAAAACTGAGAGAAGACGGTGTGATGCCAAAATTAGGCCTACAGTGGAGTCCATGGAGTCTGCTAACAGTGGGCATGGCAGTAGATCAAGCTGTTCTGTTCAACTCGGCTTTTCAGGGAGACATATCATTTCATAATACCGACAACAGTACAGGAACTACAATTCCGACAACCATGATGATGCGTGTAAACTCAGCAGAAAAACGCAAGTTTCCACTGCATTTGGCTTGGGGGGTCTCTTACTTCCCCACACCTTCTCTGCTCTATACTGCAGACCTTGATTATTACCAGGCGGCCGAAAACGGACGTGCGGATATTATGAATTATTCAGGCGGCACTGAGTATTACCTCAATCCGACAAATGCAATACGTTTCGGTTTATTCACCAACTACACAAACCTTCCTCTGCCGGATTCATCAACAACTGCTCCGTACGAGTATCTTGACATCTATGGTGCAAGTTTTGGCTACACTTCTTACTCGTCCTCTTCTTCTCTCACGGTAGGTGCAATTTACACTTCAGGTTCCGGAAAAGCATGGTTGTACTCAGGCAGCACAGAAACAAGAGCGCTGACTCGTGAATCGCTCACTCTCGTGTTTTCCGCGAGTTCAAGTTTATAAAATGCAGTGCACCCCCGCTAAACAGCAGGAATTGAGCGTATCTGCAGGGAGGTACAAAAACCTTCTCCGGTTAGAATGTTTGCCAACACAACTACTTTTTCTGCTGGTTCAAAACCTTCCTTTTTATGAAGAACACTTAACGCATCCTGAATACTGCCCTCCGGATTTTCCTGAAATTCCATCAGAAAAGGAAAAACTCCTCTGTAGAGAGTCATCGAAGATAGTACACTGGGACTATTGGTAAATGAGTAAATATTAATCTTATGTGGACGAAGATTTGAGAGATAGCCTGCTCCACGACCAGTACGTGTAATCACCACTACTGCGCGGATTTTTAAATTTGTGGCAATTCGGATTGCGGATTCCGCAAGGTGTTGTCCATTCTTGCCTTTTAGTAAATTATCTGTAAAATTCACTCCCGGAAAATCCTCGGTACGTCTCGCAATTTTTGCCAGAGTCTTGACTGAACGTGCAGGATATTTACCAACAGAAGTTTCACCTGAAAGCATAATTGCATCAGTTTGTTCAAAAACAGCGTTTGCAACATCCGTTACTTCTGCTCTAGTTGGAACAGGATTTTCAATCATCGATTCCAGCATTTGAGTCGCAACAATCAGGCGTTTACCGTATTTTGCACATAAGAAGGCAATCCGTCTTTGAATTTGCGGAACCTCTTCCATCTCAACTTCAATTCCTAAATCACCACGTGCGACCATCACACCATCCGCTTCCTTGACGATTTCTTTGAGACGGTCAACACCTTCCTGATTTTCAATTTTAGCAATGAGTTTGATATGCTCAGCACTTTCTCCGAGCAGTTCTCTGACTTCACGTATCGTTTCTGCATTTCTAACAAATGACAGCGCGATTATGTCTACATTCTGCTCAATTCCAAATAAAATATCACGCTTGTCGGTTTCTGTAATTCCGGGTAGTTTAACGATAGTTCCGGGCAAATTAACGTGCCTATGTCCCTTCACATAACCGCCGTGGATCACCTCACACTCCAGACCTTTTTCGGATTTAGCGAGAACCTCCAAACACATCAAACCGCCATCAAGCGAAATACTGTTGCCAATTTCCAGATCTTCAAGCAGATGCGGATAGTTGACATAAAGTGAACCTTCTTTCTCCTCATTTGGAGGGGTATTAACGTTGACACGTTTTCCTGGAACAAGCTTCATTTCCCGGTCGCCTGTCCTGATTTCCGGACCTTGTGTATCGAGTAAAACTGCGATTGGAAATTGTCTGTGCTTATTCAGTTCACGTATTTTTTCGATAATTTGCAGGTGAGAACTATGTGTTCCGTGAGAGAAATTCAGACGTGCGACATTCATCCCCTCCTCAGCGAGTTCCGCCAACATTGCTGACGATTCACTGGCAGGACCAATGGTGCATATAATTTTTGTGCTTAGCATTTAAGTGGACTTTCTATTATTAACGGGCTGGACTCAGAATTTCTTCAATCAATGTATTGACCATCTCTGTACTGTTTACAGTTTAGAAATTGCTGAAATATATAAGGTTTATAGATTGATTTTCCAAGAAGCATTCGAATGCATTCTTGGATACCTTCAATAATTGAAGGATGGGGGTGGATCAATTCGGCTAATTCATCAATACCCTTTTCGGTGGCAATCAGCAAAGCAACAGCCTGAATCGCACTTGAAGCATGTTCACCAACTGCACGTAAACCGAGGATTCTCATTTGTTCATCATCAGTAACCAGAATTTTGAAAAAACCCTGTGTGTTACGCATTGCCACTGCACGAGGAATGCAGCGGTAATCATAGCTGGCAAGACGGTAATTCAGTCCCGCTTTTTGTGCTTGCTGTTCATTCATTCCAACTCCTGCTACTTCAGGATTGAGGAACATAATGGTGGAAATATTTTCATAAAGCATCTGACGTTTTGGTTTACCGTATATTTTTTCTACTGCATGGCGTCCCTCAAGTTCACCTACATTCACCAGTGCAATGTCTGCAGTAATATCTCCAACTGCATAAATGTTAGCAATGCTGGTTTGAGTGTCATTGTCTACAATGTGTCCTGCAGCACTCAGTTCAACGTCTAGTTCACGCAAACCTGTATTTTCTATGTTTGGTATGCGTCCCACCGAAACCAGTGCTTTTTCCGCATCATAAACCTCTTTCCTGCCGTCAGGATGTTCCAGAATGTATTCTACCCGACCGTCTACGATTTCCATTTTTTCGAGTTTCGACTGCCGATGAATCAGCACACCGTTTGCTTCCAGATTAGCTTCAATCACACGCGCCAGGTCAGGATCTTCAAAAGGTAATATACGCTCGTCTTTAGAAATTACATGTACCTTTGTTTTATTAAAATTGGAAAAGATGGTCGCAAACTCACAACCGATTACTCCTGCACCTACAATCACCAGACTTTCAGGGAACTCTTCCAGCGAACTGATACCGTCGCTGGTCATGATGATATCTTCATCAATTGTAATAGAGGGGATTTTACGGGGGCGACTTCCGGTAGCAATTATGACATTTTCCGCGAATACTTTTTCTTTTCCGGAATCTGTTTCCAGTTCAATTTCATTTGTACCGATTAAATGAGCATTTCCTTTGACGAAACGGAAAGCTTCCGGTCGTTGTTGAATGACCAGTCTGAGGTGTTCTTCTAGTTGATCTGATCGCTCAAAAACTGCGTCATTCACTTCCTGCAGAACATTTTTAAAATGCACAATCGGTTCTTCCAAACCGTAATGACGCATTTTTTTACAGAATGAGGAATATTCTTTGGAAATTTCCCAAAATGTTTTAGATGAAAG
>Ga0209558_1000915_pt1 | contig 23122 bp, 15 predicted proteins | sample SaaInlV_150m_DNA_3_FD_184674 | JGI IMG/M metagenome (GOLD analysis project Ga0209558, IMG submission 184674) | Marine microbial communities from expanding oxygen minimum zones in the Saanich Inlet - Saanich Inlet SI074_LV_120m_DNA (SPAdes) (version 2) | ecosystem: Environmental > Aquatic >...
CTCAGTGAGGACCGCGCTACCCACGGCGGTCACATCCGAGGTGATGAGCTGAACCGCGCCTTCCTGCTCTTCGAGCAGCGAATCGACCTTCGCCAACTGATCATCGACCAACTGCCGGGCCTGATCCAACTGGTCCTTAAGGACCTGCTTCCCATCCTCCGCAAGCTGCAGAACCTGATCGGCTGGCTTACGGGCTTCATCACGGAGCCGGGTGACCTCACTGCGGACCTTGTCGACGCTGTCGTACGCAAGCGCCTTTGCGGCGGACACCTGCGTGCGCACCATGGTGATTTGGTCAACTACCAACTGCTCGGCGTCCTCGACCGCCGCGCGGACCGGCGTCAGCGCCGTGTCCTTCACCTTGATGATTTCAGCCTTTATCAGATCGATCGTCTCGCGCGGCTTCACCTTCTCGACCAACTCGTCCTTCGTAGCCCGGACCTGGGTCAGGATCCTCTCCGGCTCCGGGCGAATCAGAGCGATCGCCTCATTCATCGCGGTCATGACCTCGACCATCTTGGCGTCAGCAAGCTCCAGCGCCTCGCGGATCTGCTGCAGAAGCGCCCGCACCTCGGCGATGGCCGCTTCGACCTCGGCAATCACGGTCTTGAGCGTCGTCCTCAACTCCTCGACCGGCGGAATCGCCTGATTGAGGAGATCCACCGCCGTGTCACCCGCTGCGGGAATCTGCACCCGAGCGGCGTCTACCGAAGCGATGATCCCCGGAATGCTCGCCTTAATCCCCGTGAACAGGGCGCGCGCTAGCCCCAGTGCCGGAGCACGGGCCATGTATTTCGTGCATGCCGCAATGGCATCGTCGCATGCGGCGTCGGCTTGGCCGAGCTCGATCTCGGCAAGATCAAGACTAGAAAGCGCCTGCTGCACATATGTAGGGATGCTGTCGCGGATCGTCTCGATCGTGACGATCGCGTCGTCGATGCCATCCTCCACCGGCTCAAAGCGCTCGGGAAGCGTCTCTAACTGCTGATCGATCTCGCCAATGTCGGAGATGAGGTCGCTGATGATCCCCCGGAACTCGGCCACGACTTCTTCCACGGGCGTGATCACATCGTCCAGAACTTCGCCGACTGTGTCGAGAATCGACTGGAGCTTATCCAACTCATCGTCGAAACCCTGCAGGATCGTGTCCACGAGAACGCCGACTTTCTCGATCATGTCGACGATCTCGAGGATCTTGTCCTCGGCCTGCTGCAACGGGTCTTTGATCGCTGCAGAGATCGTTTTGACTCGGTTCTCGACCACGTCCAGTTGGTTGATCACCGGAGCCAGTTTGGCTTCCACCTCACGCATCGTGCCCTCGATCCGGTCGAGCACGTCGTCGGTCACACCATTGAAGTCGCCCAAAATGGCGTCGATCTCGTCTGCCACCTTCTTGATCGAGTCATCCAAGTAGACCCCTGTGTCGTCGATCTCCTTGGAGACCGTATCGGAGTCTGCCTGGAGTTGATCACGCAACGCCGCGACTTCCTGGCGGGCCAGATCCAAGGTGGCAGCCGGGAGCAGCGTTTCCGGATTCGCGACCACGTAGTCCCGCAGCTTGAGCACCCGCTCTTGAAGGTTGGTCACACCCTCGGCGAGTGACTTCGCGGTCTGGAATGCGGAATCGAGACGATCCGCGAATCCATCAAAATCCGGCGCGACCCCGGCAAGACGCGACGGAATCTGGGGCACGAGGGCCACGGCCTTCTCGACATCCGCACCCAGTTCGGTGAGCCCCTGCGTCGCAGCGACAACTCCCGGGCCCGCAGTCTTGATCGCAAGGACCGCCCCATCGAAGTCTGACTTGATCCCACCGACGGCGGAGGTCAGCTCATCCAGGGTGGCCGTTGGGTCGATGTCCTGGGGGAGAGCCTTTAGCTCATTAACCAGCGTCTCAGACTGATCTACGATGTTCTGCACCGTGGCGGCGGCTTCCGTCACGGCATTCGACAACTCGGTACTGAGGCGGGATGCGCCGGTAGAGACGGCCTCTCCGATCTTCATCGCGCCTTCGAGTAGCGCGGTGCGGCTCCGGCTTGGAAACTTCACAGTTCCCCCAACTCCTCGGTGATCTCTGAGGACGCATCGGCCATTTTTGTGGCCACCGCAGGAATGTCGTTAGGGGTGGCACCCACAGCTGCAGCGATCTGTTCAAGGATCGACATTGTTTCGTCGATCTGCTCAAGCGTCTGATCGATCTCGGGCAAGACCTCTGCCGACTCCACTTGAATGTCCTCGAGAATCGGGAGGAGCGGAGGAAGTGGCAGCGCCGGTGGGGGAGGCGGAAGAGAAGGAGGCTCCGCCTGGACGATATTTACCGGGGCAGCCTGCGTCGCGGCAGCAGTCGCGGCGGACGTGACCTTCCCGAAAGCGGAACGCACATCGAGAAATTTGGCCCGCTCACGTCGCGGAAGAACTTCCACTTCGCGCGAGATGAGCAAGTTGGAAAACGCGTCCAGCACCTGCTCGTCGGACGCCTGAGCCACTTCACCTGCGACTCCGGACTGTTGCAGCGCCTGGCGTAGTTGACTCATCGCGCCCGCATCCCGAAGCCAGAACGAGAGAAAGCTCCGCGCTTCCCACTGGGTCGTGAAGCGCATGGCGATCTCAAGCGCACCATCTGGGGTCGCTGGTGATCGCCCACGCTCCTGAATTACAACAGCGCCCTGAATATGGCGCAGCGTGGCCAGTGGCGGCTTCATCGCGAGAGGGGTACGGGTGGTCGTGAGCCCAAGTGTGCCCTACCCCAGAGACACCCGCAAGTCAGGCGTGCAAAACGAGTGCGACAGAAGGGGGCGGCGAAATCGTAAACATACGTAGTGTCTCCGTGAGCGCCCCCCCCGCATCGACACCTTTTCCTTGCCATGTCTAGCTGTTCGATGAATATTCCAAGCCCGTAGTCTGACAAGAAATAGGAAAAAGTGGTTTGGCAGAAGAGCCCTCGAAGGGCCTCGGACGGCCTTGGTATTCCCCTGAACAGTAGCGACTGCTTCCTGAATGAAAATCGAGCTGAAGGCGCTCATCGAGAAGCTGAACCCACTGTGCCGAAAGGCCATGGAGGGAGCGGCTGAGCTCTGCGTTGCGCAGTCAAACTACAATGTGGAGGTCGAGCACCTGTTCAAGGCGCTCCTCGCCATACCGGGTACGGACTTTGGCGTAATCCTGCGCCATTTCCGGATCGAAGAGGCCACGCTCCAAGCTGAACTCACCGCCGGCATCGACGGGTTCAAGCGGGGCAACTCTCGGACACCGGCATTTTCGCCAAATGTGGTGCGCCTGCTCGAGTCTGCTTGGGGAGTCTCATCGCTTCTCTTGCACGATGACCGTGTCCGCTCCGGTGCCCTCCTTATGTCGGCGGTGTCAAACCCCACCGTCCGGGGCAGCCTAGAAGAAACGGCACCGTCCGTATTCGGGCTCAACCGTGAGACGGTCGAGGAGGCGCTCCCGGAACTCTGTGCACATTCCCCTGAAGGGGGCGGCACGGAGACAGGCCCGGATCAAAAGAGCGGCCCGATGGCCGGTCCCACACCCCCGACGCCTCACAGTAGCGCTGGGCCCAAAGGGCAGTCGGCCCTCGACCGGTTCACCGTCGACCTGACCGCACTCGCCCTGGTTGGTGGGATCGATCCCATCACCGGGCGTGACGAAGAGATCCGGCAGATCATCGACATCCTGATGCGCCGCCGCCAGAACAATCCCATCCTGACGGGTGAGCCCGGTGTCGGAAAGACCGCGATCGTAGAAGGTTTTGCGAAGCGCGTAGCCGCAAAGGACGTCCCCGAGCCACTTCAGGAAGCTTCGGTCCGCACTCTGGACCTAGGGCTGCTGCAGGCTGGCGCGGGTGTGAAGGGTGAATTCGAGCAACGGCTCAAAGACGTCATCGAAGAAGTCAATTCGGCCGTGACCCCCATCATCCTGTTCATCGACGAGGCCCATACGATCATCGGGGCAGGAGGCAGCGAGGGTCAGGGCGATGCGGCCAATCTGCTAAAGCCCGCGCTCGCACGCGGCGAACTACGCACGATCGGCGCGACGACTTGGTCCGAATATAAGAAGTACATCGAACGCGATCCTGCGCTCGCTCGTCGCTTCCAAGTGGTGAAGGTAGACGAGCCCGACGAGGAAACCGCCCAACGCATGTTGCGCGGGATGGTCGGGCACCTGGAGCGGCATCATGGAGTCCGGATCCTCGACGACGCGATCCGAGAAGCTGTAGAGCTATCGCATCGCTACATCACGGGACGGCAACTCCCGGACAAAGCGGTCAGCGTACTGGACACAGCGTGCGCACGAGTCGCCATCGGCAAGGGGAGCCAGCCAGTCCAGCTCGAGGACGCCGTTCGCGAGGCATCCCTATACGAGGTGGAGCTCTCGGTACTCGAACGAGAACAACGGTCGGGTAGCGACCACGACGACCGAGTGAGGCACCTGACCAAGGGTATCGCCCGGGCCAAGGTCCGAAGAGCCACGCTCACAGACCGTTGGAAAGACGAAGTCGCGATCGTCGAAAAGATCGACCGGATCCACGGCATCCTGGATGGCACGATCCGTGTCGATGAAAACGAGCCTAGTGAGCCGGAAGAACTTCAGCCGGAGCTGATGCGGCTAGAAGCCGAGCTGGCCGATCTCCAGGGCGAAGACGCTCTCGTCCCGACCTGCGTGGACGGTGGGGTTGTCGCCTCAGTGATTTCGGGCTGGACCGGAATCCCCGCAGGCAAGATGGTCGCCAACGAGATCAAGACAGTGCTCTCCCTTCGCCAGAGGCTCGAGGAACGCGTCATCGGCCAGCCGGAGGCGCTCGAGACACTCTGCAGACGCATCGGGACGTCCAGCGCCGGCTTGGAGGATCCCAACAAGCCGACGGGCGTCTTCATGTTGGCTGGCCCCAGCGGCGTCGGAAAAACCGAGACGGCACGAGCGCTCGCCGATGAACTCTACGGTGGTGAGCGCAACATGATCGTGGTCAACATGTCGGAATATCAGGAGGCGCATACGGTCTCCTCGCTCAAGGGGGCCCCTCCAGGGTACGTGGGTTACGGGACAGGCGGGGTACTGACCGAAGCCGTGCGCCGTCGGCCCTATTCCGTAGTCCTTCTGGACGAGGTGGAAAAGGCACATCCGGACGTGATGGAGCTCTTCTATCAGGTCTTCGACCGCGGGCAGATGGAGGATGGGGAGGGGCAACTGATCGACTTCAAGCAGACCCTGATCATCCTGACGTCGAACGTGGGCGGAGATACGATCTCCGAGTTGGCCCGGCAATCTGAGAGTCGCCCGTCTGCAGCCGCGGTCGTTGAGACGCTTCGCCCTGAACTGCGAAAGCATTTCCCGGCGGCTTTCCTCGGCCGGCTCGCGATGGTCCCATTTTACCCACTGCGGGATGCCGAAATCCAAGACATCATCGGCTTGAAGATGGCCGAAATCCAACGGCGCATCTTTCAGAAACACATGACCGACCTCACATACGACGATGAGGTCATCCAGGCGATTTCCGATCGCTGTACCGAGGTCGATTCCGGGGCGCGCAACATCGACTTCATCCTCTCGGACACCATGCTTCCGGAACTGTCCACAAAGCTTCTCGAGTTCATGGCGGACGAAGAGCCAGTCGGCCAAATCCATGTGAAGCTGGGTAAGAATGGCGGCTTCGACTACGAAGTCAGTCCGCCAGAACAAGCCGTCCAATGAGTATGGATCAGGCGAATCTCTGGGCCACTGTGACCACGGGGGCTGGGAAGGATGCCTTCCGCCTGCGCGAGCTATGGGGAGAGGAGCGCCAGTCCGGCTTGTTTCGTTTCGACCTAGAGTTGGAATCCGACGACGACGCCGTCGACTTCAGTAAGGTGGTCGGCAAACCGGCTTCGGCGAGCGTGGACTTTCCTGATGGAGGGAAGCGGCACTTCCATGGAATGATCACCCGCCTACGTCAGGGCGCTACCGACCCCGGCGTGACCCGATATGTCGCCGAGCTGCGCCCCTGGCTATGGATGCTGACCCAGACGTCAGACTGTGGCATCTACCAGGAAATGAAGACCCAGGAGATCATTGAGAAGGTCTTCAAAGACCTGGGATACAACGACTTCAAGTTCACGCTAAAAGCGACCTACCAGCCGAGAGAATACTGCGTTCAGTACCGTGAAACGGCCTTTGACTTCGTCTCGCGGCTCATGGAAGAAGACGGGATTCACTACTTCTTCGAGCACACGGACGCGAAACACACCTTGGTCATGGCCGACGACGCCTCTGCGGCCAAGGACTGTCCGGAACTCGCCAAGATGCGCTTCCGCGGCACCGCGACCGAGGACAACGACATCGATGTCGTGTGGGCGTGTGACATCGAGAACAACGTCACGACCGGCACCTACGCCCTCGATGACTACTCCTTCGAAGCACCCTCCACCGACCTGGAGACCAAGGCGGGCAGCGGAAAGCTCGCCCGCTACGACTACCCCGGACGTTTCACGAAGAAGGCCGATGGCACGGCGCTGGCCAAGGTGCGCTTGGGAGCACTCGAAGGCGCGGCGGACCTGCTAAGCGGCTCCTCGTTCAGTCCGAGCTTCTGCGCCGGTTACAAATTCACACTCGCCGATCACCCCCGGAAAGACGTCAACAAAGCCTGGGCGCTTCGGTCCGTCGAACACCAGCTGACGCAGTCGCACTACCGGAACAGCTTCGTCGCTTTTCCCGCCGATGTGACGTTCCACCCCCCCATGCACACGGCGCGGCCACTGATTGCCGGCACGCAGACCGCCAAAGTGGTGGGCAAGAAGGGCGAGGAAATCTGGACCGACAAATTCGGCCGCATCAAGGTCCTCTTCCACTGGGATCGGGTCAGCGAGGGAGACGAGAAGAGCTCTTGCTGGATCCGAGTGACTCATGGCTGGGCGGGAAAAAAATGGGGCGCCTTCTTCCTTCCCCGAATCGGGCAGGAAGTCGTGGTCTCATTCCTAGACGGAGATCCGGATCGACCTCTGGTCACGGGATCCGTCTACAACGCTGAGCAAACGGTCCCCTACGCTCTCCCGGCTAACCAGACGCAGTCGACCGTGAAGAGCAACACCTCCAAAGGGGGCGAGGGATTCAACGAGATCCGCTTCGAAGACAAGAAGGACTCCGAAGAGATCTACATGCACGCTCAGAAGGACATGACCACCGAGGTCCTCAACGACTCGACGACGACCATCACGAAGAACCGGACAGTGACGGTCACCGAGGGAGACGAGACCCACACCGTCACCAAGGGTAAGCGCACCCTCGATATCAAAGACGACGAGAAGCACACCAGCCAGGCCAACTTCGTTCATGAAGTAAAGGGTGACTTCACCCTCAAGGTCACCGGCGACCTAACGATTGAAGCTGGCGGCAGCATCACGATCGATTCCGAGAAGGCCGTGAAGGTAAAAGCGGCCCAGGGTCTAGATACCGAGGCCGGGCAGGCGTTGACCAACAAGGCCGGCACCGCTTTGACGAACCAGGCCGGTACCGCTTTGACGAACCAGGCCGGCACCGCGCTCACCAACAAGTCAGGGACGGCCCTGACCAATGAGGCAGGCACCTCTCTGACTAACAAGGGATCAATCGGCGTAACCAACGAGGGTGGCGTTTCGGTCACCAATAAGGGAAGCGCGACCCAGACAGTCGATGGCGGAGGCATGCTGACCCTGAAAGGTGGCATGGTGAAGATCAATTGATGACGACTGAACCAGGCACCAAGGAAGCCGCACCAACAGTGCTCGAGGGAGACACTCCCCCGTTAGACGGAGGGGAGCCCGTCGAGGATACTGCCCGAGAGGTGACCGAGTACTATGAAGCGGGCCAGATTAAAGAGGTCTCACACTTTCGCGGCGAGCAGATTCACGGCCAGGTAACACTCTACCGAGAGGACGGATCGCTAGAGAGCCGTTCGCATTTCGCGGACGGGGCGCTGCATGGCCTTGCAGAGATCTTCGACGAGACCGGAAGCCCGGCCCAGCAGGCGAACTACATCAATGGTGCAGTGGTCGGCGAAGTGAAGATTTTCGACGCCGGTGCTCTGTCGATGACTGTAATGATGAAGTCGGGGGTACAGCACGGACCGATCAAGACGTTCGATACGTCAGGACGTCTGATATCGAAGATGGAATTCGTGGAAGGTGCCCAGGAGGGCGAGTCCTTGTGGTACGGGCCAGCCGGCGAAGTCACTCGCCGGGCCCTGTACACGGGCGGGAAGTTGAACGGGGTCACATTCGACTACTACTCCGACGGCACCGTCCAACAGAAAACGGAATACGTGGATGGTGAGATCGAAGGTGAGACTGTCATTTACGATCCCGAGGGCGAGGTGATCCATCAGCAAGTGATCGCCCCGCAAGTTGCTGTTGTGGCACCGGAAGTGCTCGCGGAAGAAGAGAGCGGGTTGCAGGAAGGCTCAGAAGGGGTGGAAGAAGAGGATGGCAAGGCTGAAAAGGCCACCTTCTCTGGCTTCTTCGGGCGATTCAGGGGAGAGTAGAGATGGCGATCGGCGTAACCATGGGGACAACCCTTCAGTGTAGCTTCGGTGTGGCACCCAGTACGATGGTGGTGCCACCGCTTTCGCGCGTCATGAGCGGAACCCCTCTGGCCAACATTATGGACTTCAAACCGATGGCGAACATTCCACCGTTCGGAATGTGCAGCACACCATCCAATCCGATGGTGGCCGCAGCAACAGCGGCAGCGCTCGGAGTTCTGACCCCCATGCCCTGTATTCCGGTCACTACACCCTGGGTTCCAGGGGGCCCGACCGCTATGGTCGGAAACCTCCCCGTCCTGAATAATTCTTCGAAGTGTATGTGTTCTTGGGGCGGCGTCATTCAGGTCGTGGCGCCCGGCCAGTTCACTACGATGGTGCCTTAACATGAACGACCCACGTGTTGTCCTAGATAAGACTGGCCTAATCCAAATCTCTGTTGGAATGGTGGCCCTACTTGGCCTCGGCTTCGTGGCCGGAGCGGTTGTCGGCTACGGAGTGCACGTCGATCCGCAGCTTCGATCGGCCGCAGATGGAGTCTCCATAGCTATGGACCTTCAGGACGCTCCGGCCTGCCTCCCGGCGGATCCGGTGAACACTCAGTTGGCCGCAGCCGATGCTCCGACCGACGAAGCAGCGCCCACCGCGGAGCCCATGCTTTCGGATCCTGCCACGGTCGCAATGAACGACGCACTCATGCGTCGCCGAACACTGGCTGCGGCAGCACCCGACCTTATTCAGACTACAGAAATGCCAAGCGCCATTGCCCTTGAGGGCGCAGGGAACGGTTACGCCGTTCAGCTGGGAGCTTTCGGAGTGGAAGAAAACGCCGACCGATTTGCTGGGAGCCTGCGAGGGCGGGGCTACGACCCTTTGGTCGTGGCTGCCCGAAATCGCTCTGGACAGTGGATCAAGCGCGTTCACCTTCAGCTGTTCGAGAGCGAAGCCTCAGCCCTCCTCGCGGCAGAGAGCTTCAGCTCGCACGAAGGGATTCCGGCCGTAGTGGTTCCGTTTGAAGGACAGCGGTGAACCTGATGACGATCCGCCGCGGCGTCTGCCTACTCTCACTGCTCTGCCTAATCGGCGCAGCGGGGTGTGCGACCATGGTTTGGACTCAGCGCTTCGAGGTCGTTGCTGCGCCGGACGCCAATCGGAGGAGTCCGGTGCCCGTGGACCTGGCGCTTGTACGCACGGAGGCTCTGGTCCCCGTGGTCACCGAAATGAGCGCTCGCCAGTGGTTCGAAAACCGCGAACAGCTTGTGCGCGACCACCCGGAAGACATCGTATATCACAGCTGGGAGTTCGTTCCTGGGCAGGTGGTCGAATTCGACCGGCTCCCCTTCCCGGACAGAAAGGGCTACGCGCTGGTGGTGTTTTCGGATTACCTCTCGGAAGGGGTACATCGACTTCGGGTGGACCCACTCAAGGAGTTTCGCCTTGTTCTCCGGGTCGAGGGATTCGAAATCGAGAGCATCCGGTGATCACTAGACTCACTGATTCACAGCATTCAGGATTGCACTAAGCATGATTGACGGAAAAGATCTGCCCGACGCGATCCAGTGGCACGAAGGCATGCTCCTGGCACCCCAGCATTTCCAACAAGCGGACCTCCGCAGCGAAGGACTGGTCCACTACCACATGGGTATCGCGGCTCCGTTTCATTGGGGAGTCCGGACGCTGAAATACGACGACCGGGCACTTGCCAGCGGTGTGTTTCAAATCACTCAGATCGAGGCCCTCCTTCCGGACGGCGTGCTCGTCAACACGCCACTCCAGGTCGACCTCAACTCGTTCGTGGAAAACCAAGGCGGTCGTGGTGAGCTAACCATCCATCTGGCCGTTCCCGCACGTCGTGGGCCAACTGAGCCGGTGGCAGGGAGTGTACCCCGCTACGCATCGGTCGAGGGTTACCCTGTAGCTGACGAGCACCTGGGCGAGGGCGCAGTTCGCATCCCTCGCCTTCAGCCCGCGGCTCAGCTTCTCGTCACTGAGACGCCTGCCGAGAAGTACACGAGCTTCCCGATAGCGAAAATCATCCTCGAACGCGGCAACTTCGAGGCAACTGATTTCGCCCCCCCGGTTCTCGCCGCAGATGCGGTCGGATACCCGGGCACGGCTGTCTCCGAGCTGGCACGAGCCGTGCGCGAGAAGTCACGCTTTCTCTCAGATAAGGTCAGGGCGTCCTCAGCGATGGTCCGCGGAGACAAGATCCGCGACCTCCAAGGTATGGTCGAGAAGCTATTCGTAGGCCTGCCACCCCTTGAGGCACTGCTTGCCGTCCGCGGCACACATCCGTTCCACATCTATCAGGCGCTAACCGCCCTGGCGGGGCACATGGCCGGGCTCACGCCCGGGCTGCTGCCGACAGGGTTCAAGCGCTACGACCACAACAATCTGCGCGACTCTTTCGACGAAGTCCTCGGGTTTTGCTACCGAATGGTGAACAGCGTCGAGCAGGCTTACGAGGTGATCGCGTTCCAATTCGACCGCGATGCCTTCCGCTTGCGTCTGCGCTCGGCATGGAGCGGCACGAGCGCCGTCATCGGGGCCGTCGGAGCGCCTGGCGCGACAGAGAGCAGCGTGCTGTCCTGGGTAATGGAAGCACGCGTCGGCACCGCTGACCGAATTAAGTCCATCGAGGACAGGCGCATCCGAGGCGCGAAGCGCACACGGATCGATTCAGACGACGATCTGGGCTTGGTACCAAGTAGCGGGGTCCTCCTCTTCAGAATTGAACTCGATCCGGAGTTCGTAACAGATGAAGAAGTCCTCACGCTCTCGCATCCGGCTGAACGGCAAGGACGTGAGCGGCCGGCCGAAATCGTCTTCTATGCCCCGGATCAGGTCAACGTATGACCGACGGGTGGTCGCATCGGATCCTGGCGAGCGCATTCCGGGATTTTTACACCAGCCTCTCTGAAATTGGGGCGGATATCGAGGCGGATCCGTGGCACTTCACCAAACGAGCCGGTGAAGCCTCGGAAGACCGCACGGCCGCCCATTCCAAGGCTGTGGCTCGCGTGCGTACCCACCTGCATGACTTCCTCAAGGGACAGGCTCGGGAGCTGACACGTTCGCTCGGGCCAGAAGGTATCGATTGGATGGACGAGGCCCAGTACGTCATGGCCTCACTCGCTGACGAGGTCCTCGTAAACATGGAGTGGGAAGGACGCGAGGCATGGTCCCGCGAGCTCCTTGAGACGCACATGTTCGGCTCCCACGTGGCAGGCGAACAGGTGTTAGAACGAGCGGAGGCACTCCTCGCCGAGGGCGACGACGCCAACTGGGACATGGCTTGGATCTACCTCTCCGCGCTCTCTCTCGGCTTTTTGGGCAAGTATCGAGGCACACGCGACTCCGGCGGCCTGCAAAGCCTTCGCCGCCGCCTCCTCAACTTCGTCACCCGGGGCCGAACAACGCTCGCAGACGATATCGATCCGCTGTTTTCGCAACCGACGGAAAGCACGCTCGTTTCGACCGAAAATCTGCGGCTGCCTCCGGTGCGGCGCTGGGTCGCGGTCCTTCTTGTCATGATCGGGAGCTATCTCGTCCTCTCCCATTTTGTTTGGACTGACGTCTCGCAGGGAATTCGTGATGTAAGTGCCGATGTAGCCCGCGCGACGGCGGAGGCTGGCCGGTGACCGAGATCCTGAACTTCCTGACCGAGCACTTCAGGACCGTACTGGCCGTGCTCATCATCACGGTGATCGCGGTCGTGGTGTTCATCGTGATCGTGCTCAGGCGCTCGCGAGAAAAGCCGGACGAGAAATCCAAGACAGTTAAGGCTCCCGAGGAGATGCCTGCTCCGATTGCGTCCATGACGCAGGCCGCTGACTTGGAGCTGTCGTTCCGACGTGGCATGAAAACGCTTCGCGGCGTCACCTCCGGCGCCGGCTACCGCTATCGCATCCCCTGGTACATGATGCTGGGGCCCACCGGCAGTGGGAACAGCACCTTCCTTCGGCAGATCCCCCTGCCGCGTCGAGTCCAGGGCAATGCAGACCTTTCGGCGGCCAGCCACACGGTAGGGTGGCACTTCTTTGACGGCGGCGTGGTGCTCGACGTCACCGGGAGCGTGGTCCTCAAGAAGGACCTGACTTCAGACGAGAGGGGCTGGCAACGGCTGCTGGCGCTCCTAAAACGACACCGCCCCGAACGGCCTATCGACGGCGTGGTCCTGACGCTATCCGCAGCAGACCTTCGATCCTGGCGCGGCCGTTCAAAGGAAGAACTCCGTGAGATCGGCGGAGCCCTGTTCCGCCGTCTGCGCGAAGCTCAGGCCGAACTGGGGGTCCGATTCCCCGTCTACGTCCTCCTGACGCAGGCCGATCGCCTCCCCGGATTCTCCAGTTTCGTCAACGCCGTCCCTCGCCGTTTCCATCAAGACATCTTCGGCTGGTCGAGTCCATACTCGCTGGAAGCTTCGTTCAGGGAGGAGTGGGTGGACGAGGCGCTCGACGGGATCGCCGATTCCCTGAGAGACCGGTCCACTGAAGTCCTCGCTTCCCGCACCCAACTCGCAGACGCCGACGCCGTCTTCCGCTTTCCGGACGTCGCCGACGAACTCCGCTGGGCTACGCGCACCATCCTCGCAGAGGTATTCGAGGACAGCGCCTACCACGAGAGCTTCTTCCTCCGAGGTGTCTACTTCTCCGGGATGGTCGAGAAGGGCGAACAGGTTGAGGCCGAGCATCCAAAGAATTTGGCCGGGGAGTTCGACAACCAAGTTCTTTCGGAAGAGACCACCGTGTCTTCGGACTCGGCAGCAATGTCCAACGAGCGCATTGCTCAAATGGATGAACTCCTGAGCGATCAGCTCAACGAGATCATGCATCGTCAGGACTTCAAATCAGTTGTGGAAGAGCATCACGAGGAATCGGTTTTCTCCAGCCGCCTCTTCACTCAGAAGATCTTCCCAGAACGAGGATTGGCACGAGGCTTTGCCAAGGGATTCCTAGACCGAAACCGAGCCATTCGCTGGATCCAGGTCGCGGCAGCTCTTCTCGTGCTGGTGGGCCTTCCTGGGATGTTCTTCGGGCAGGCGTCACTCCGACGCGACGCTGGCCCACTGATCGAGTTGCTCGACTCGGTCGGGACCAGCATCACCGAACAGTTCGGCGAGGATCAAGCAGGATTGTCGCAGGCCGCTGAAGAGAGAGCCGTGCGCTCCCTTCTTGAGCAAATGTCGAGCTTGGAAGCTGGCCCATTCAGGTCTGTCTTCCTACCGACTTCGTTTTTTGACGACCTGGACCAGCACATCCAGGAAACCATGACGGAGGGGTTCCAAGACGTAATCTTGCCGACCTTCCGAACAGGCATCACCGAGTGGGCCGACACGATGACCGACAAACAGTGGGCAATGACACTGGGTGGCCGGATCCCACTGGATGATTCGGATCAGTTGGTCCGAATGACCAATCGGTTCCAGGAGTACGAAGTGCTGGTCGGATACCTGAGCGAAATCGGGCAATTCCTGGAGAACGCCGACCGCTTCAATCGGCTTTCGGGCCTCGGGGCGGGAGAACTCCAGGTCTTCGCAGATCTCTTCTTCTGGTACTACGAAACCCAGCTACCGCAGGACTTCTTCGAAAACGACGAATTCTATCGCGCCGGCCTAGCAGGTGCATCGGTACTCCCGGTCGGCACAGCTGATTGGGCGGGCTTCGAAGTCAGAGCAACCGAATCCGCGACCTTCTTGCTGGAACGTTTTTACCAGCGCCTCCTTAATGCGGTGGAGGGGCTCAAACAAAGTTTTTTCGCTGGAGCGTCCAATCCGGCATTCACCGCGTCCGACCTACGCCAACTTTGGCAAGATGTCGGGCAGGTCCATGACCTTCTGGTGTCTTCGGACAGCATGTGGTTCGATACCGAAGCTCCCCTCGTCCCTGTGCTCCAGGTCATGCTCGATTCTATTCCGGTGAATCCAGACCTGATGGACCGAGCCGCTTTCCAAACCCTCTTCACGCAGGCCTTCGATGCGACACGGAGGCGGCACCTAACAGAGCTTTCTAACGGGCTGGCCCTCCTGTCGAGATCACTGCCAGTCCAGGCGGACTCCACCGGTCGGGTAGCGCCAAGCAGTGGCACTCGCATCGACCTGGCCCCGCGCCTCGGTGCGCTCCGCATAGCGCTGGCCAGCCTACTCAACCGTGGCTTCATGGCTCCTATAGGCGGCGTGGGCGGCCCTCCGCAACCCATGCTGGGCGGCCGGCCGACCTGGAACATGGGTCCCCTGGAAGAAGCTCTCGGCTACTTCGCTGAATACCAGGCCGCTCGCGGGGATACCCCCACAGGAGTCCCGCCGGAGCTCCGCGGATTGGCCCTAGGCGTGGCGGGTCGCTCCCTCGAGGAGCGCGTGCGGTGGTCCTTAAGCCGGGCGATGACGTTCGAGGTGAGTGTCGGAGGCGAAGGCCGGGCGTGGCAGGAGGAGGAACTCCAGGCTCGCCTGGCGGGATTCGATCAGGCCGCGCGCAGACTCGTCGGAATGTTGGAGATGGACGAGCAAGTCGGTGGGACTCCTGCCGGGACCGCCGTGGCCGAGGCCATCATCCTCGAAGCTTCCGACCTGCTCAGCGAAATCGACATGCTTCTGAGCAGCGCCCGTCTATATGAGCCGGTGAACGGAAACCTCGCTGTGTGGCGTGGTACCCGGCCTGCCTCTCTGGTCGGTTTCGGAGTACCCGACGCGGCCGGGCTCGAAGCCTATCTGGCCCAGCAGCGACAGTCACTGAAGATGCTAGCTGAGTATGCCGCACCCGTGTTGGGATATCTCGCCCTCCCGCCCGTTACAGAGCTTCTCCGCTACGACGGCCGGCGAATCGCACCTGGCACGGACAACCTCATTCAGCGCTGGCGCACCATTGTGCGCACCCTAGACGAGCACGAGAACAAGGCCCCGGGGAACGAGCTGGACGCGATGGAGCAGTTCGTCCGACAGGACATGGGGATCGCCACACTGTCTCAGTGCGGCTCGGGCGGTGTGACTGAGAGCGGAGCACCATCCCAAAGCTACTTCGGGTCGGTCGAGCGTCAGTTGAGAACGTCGCTCGCAGACCGGTGCCGTGACTTGGCCCGGATGGCTCTCTTAGGCGGGTACAACCAGCTCGCCCAGTTCCACGGCGAACGGTTGGCTGGCCGATTCCCGTTCGCCGACCTGGACACGCGGCCGGATGCGCCGGATGCCGACGTCGAGTCCGTGTTGGAGTTCCTCGAACTATGGGACCAGGTCACTGCCCCGCTCGACGGAGACCCCATCACGGTTGTGCAGACTCTCCTGGACGATGTAGTGCCCGTCGACTTCTTCCGCCAAATGGTGGAGATCCGAGCACTTCTCGGTCCGGTGGTATTGCCGAACGAAGAAGGAGTCCCCGGCGCCCTGGACGTCCGAACCCAAATGAGGACGAACCGGGATTCCGAGCTTCGAGCCGACCAGATCGTCGAATGGCGCTTGAGCCTAGCCGGCCAAGCGGTGACCTACCAAGGCGCCGGCGGAGTCGGAGAGAGCACATGGCGAGTGGGCGATGTTGTTGCGCTGAGTCTGACGTGGGCGTCAGAGTCTGCGCGGCGCCCTGTTCGTCAATCCGCGAGTCAGGCAATCTCTGTGGACGACGCAACCGTCACGTGGCGGTACGCTGGACCGTGGGCGCTGCTCAGGCTTCTCATGGAGCACCGTCCTGACGCTGCGGCACTGACCGGCGATCCAATCGTCGACCGTTCCACGGTCAATCCCAGAATCGTCACCAGGGCCCGGGACGCGGTGTCTGAGACAGCAGATCCGGTTGATGGGCTCGCGAGCGTTTTCATTCAACTCGGACTGACTCCCTCAACAGGTGGCGGAACCGTCATCTTCCCTCGTTTTCCGACTCGCCCGCCCCCACCCGCGGGTCGATAAGTAGCCGCAGGCCCTGCCCGACTTCAGGAACATTTGGCGCAACCCAGAAACGTATGTAGTCGGAATTCCTTGCGCGCGAGCGTCCCTTGTCGGATAATGTTGTCCCCCCTCCAACGGGGTAGTTTTTTTTTCGCCGAAGAATTGCGGCTGCTGGAAGACACTAAAGTGAGCTCTGACGACTAAATGATCGCCGAACAACAGGTGGTCGCCCTTGAGGCGCTCCTGCGTCCCGTTCCCGGGGCGGACCCATCGGGTCGTTCATTGCAGTACGATGAGATTTACGATCGCATCAAGGATGCGAGACGAGCGGACGACTCGGTCGCGACCCGGGGGATTTGGGATCGGGACCTAAAGTCGGCGAATTGGAAGGAGGTCAGGCAACTCTGCGAAGATGCTCTGATTCAAGAAACGAAGGACCTTCAGATTGCGGCATGGCTCATGGAGTCATGGCTCCATCTAGAAGGGTTGCCCGGGCTACGGCGTGGGATGGAAGTGCTGCTCCAGTTGTCGGAGAGTTATTGGGAGATGGTCCACCCCGAGATTTCGCAGGGGATCGACTTCCGGATTGCTCCTTTCGTCTGGATCAACGAGAAAGTACCCGCTTCATTCGGACAGCTGGTTGTGGTGGATCCACAGACTGACCAGAGCTCTGAGGCGACGTGGGATGAGTGGAATCGAGCCTTGTGGCTCGACAAGGTAGGGGCCCGAAGCCCCGATGATGAGGAACTCAAGGCGGAGATCGCCGAGTCTCACAGCATCGAGTCGTTTCGGGGGCTTTGCCGGAAGACGCCGGAGTCGTTCTTCCGTGACACCTCAGCTGTACTTGAGGACGCGATCGAAACGACGCGGGCATTAGAGAGCTTTTTGGATGACAGGCTGGGAGACGAATCCCCGAGCTTGGTTCGATTCAGGGAAGGACTCGCAGAGATCCTGACCTGGATCAGCGTAGTGATGAAAGAAGGGAGCTTCAGACCCGACATCGTGGAGGTACCAGTGGATACGAAGGAGGAGGAAGGCAGCGAGCCAGCATCCGTTTCGTCTGGCAACGTACCGTCCGTCGCCGAATCGGGTGCGATCCGCAGTCGGCAGGAGGCCTACCAGGTGCTGCTCAATGCAGCACGGTATCTGAAGCAAGTCGAGCCTCACAGCCCGACGCCTTATTTAGTGATGAAAGCAGTCTCGTGGGGTGACAAGACCCTCGATGACTTGTTACGCGAATTCGTTCGGAAAGGACTTAATCTGGAGGCGCTGTTCACGTTCCTCGGAATCGACCAAGGAGTCGAAGAAGAATGAACGCTGAAGCGGCTAACAAACCGGTGAGGAAAGCCCTCCCGGACTTACGAGGCACGGATCGTGATTACGACCCGCCCCGTTTTCAATCCTGGCCGATGGTGAGGAGATAACCATGGCAGAAAGCACGCAGCATACGCTGGACCGAGTGCGCCCGCCCAGGGTGCAGATTACGTACGACGTCGAGATCGGGGACGCGATCCAGAAGAAGGAACTCCCCTTCGTCATGGGCGTGATTTCTGATCTGGCAGGCAAGCCCGCCGAAGCACCCGCTCCGATGAAAGAGCGCAAGTTCGTCCAGGTCGACCGTGACAACTTCAATGATGTCATGAAGTCAGTCGGCCCGCGTCTCGCGTTCCAGGTCGACAATCAGCTCACCGACGAAGACAGCAAGTTCAACGTCGAGCTGAATTTCGAGTCGATGGAGGACTTTGATCCGGTATCCGTAGTTCAGCAGGTCGAGCCACTTCGGAAGCTGTTCGAGGCGCGTCAGCGTCTGAGCGACCTCCGCGCTAAGCTCGATGGTAACGACGACCTCGATCGCCTACTGATCGAGATTGTCGAGAACACGGATGGCCTCAAGGAGATCCAGGAAGCGACGGCTCCGGCCGAGGACGACGCCGAGTAATTTCCGGTGTCCGACTTCAAGCGACCAGAAACGTAAACGTCACAACATTAGATCTAGAGAGGGTCAGATGGCAAAAGAACAAGCGGCCTCCGAAGGAGGGGGCGCTGCGACCGAGGACATGAGTATCCTCGACCGGATCATTTCCGAGGGCAACATGGCGCAGGACGACGCCCAGGCCGAGCATGCAAAGAATTTGGTCGGTGAGTTCGCCAACCAGATTCTTTCGGAAGAGATCACCGTGTCTTCGGACTCGGCAGCAATGATTAACGAGCGCATTGCTCGAATTGATGAACTCCTGAGCGACCAGCTCAACGAGATCATGCACAGTCCGGATTTCCAAGAACTTGAAGGAAGCTGGCGCGGACTGTCGCACTTGATCTCGAATTCCGAGACGGGCGCACGACTGAAGATCCGTGTCTTGGCTGCCAGCCAGAAGGAAATTCAGGACGACCTCGACAAGGCTGTCGAGTTCGACCAAAGTCGGCTGTTCAAACTCCTCTACGAAGAGGAATACGGCACCTTCGGTGGTAACCCGTACAGCTGCCTCTTGGCCGACTTTGAGTTCGGTCGTCACCCACAGGACATCGCGCTACTCGAGAAGCTCTCGAACGTAGCAGCGGCGGCCCATGCCCCGATGATTGCGGCGGCAAGCCCCAAGATGTTCGACCTCCAGAGCTACACCCGTCTCGGTGCACCTCGCGATCTCGCGAAGGTTTTCGAGAGCTCTGAGTTGATCAAGTGGAACTCGTTCCGTGCAACTGAGGATTCGCGATACGTCTCGCTCGTGCTTCCGCACATCCTCATGCGCCTTCCGTACGGCCCCGACACGAAGCCGGTCGACGGCTTCAACTTCGTCGAGGAAGTCGATGGACGGGACCACCAGAAGTACCTCTGGGGGAACGCAGCATGGGCCCTCGGTGAGCGGATCACCAACGCTTTCTCGCTTTACGGCTGGACAGCGGCAATCCGTGGCGTAGAAGGTGGCGGTATGGTCGAAGGCCTGCCGGCGCACACCTTCAAGACGGACGAAGGTGACGTCGCGCTGAAGTGCCCGACCGAAATCGCGATCACTGATCGTCGTGAGAAAGAGCTGAACGACCTTGGCTTCATCTCACTGTGTCACTGTCAGGGGACCGACTATGCGGCATTCTTCGGTGGCGCATCGGCGCAGAAGCCAATGGTGTACAACACGCCACAGGCCAATGCGAACGCGCGTATCTCGGCACAGCTTCCGTACGTCATGGCAGCCTCCCGCTTCGCACATTATCTGAAGGTAATAATGCGTGATAAGGTTGGAAGCTTCATGACGCGTGGGAATGTCGAGACGTTCCTGAACCGTTGGATCGCCGACTATGTGCTCATCAACGATGATGCACCGCAGTCGGCGAAGGCCTCCTACCCGCTCAGTGAAGGACGTGTAGATGTGGTCGAGATTGCAGGTAAGCCGGGAAGCTACGCGGCTACCGTCTACCTCAAGCCGCACTTCCAGCTTGAGGAACTCACGGCTTCGATGCGACTCGTCGCGGAGCTGCCGCCACCAGCTGGTGGCTGATCAATGAACGGAGTCCGGTGAGGGGCGGGATCTTTCCGCTCCTCACCGGGTCCCGTGGCATAGCCACGTTTACTAAAGCGAAATACCCTGAGGAGGGTTGATGGACATCGTTCTCATGAAGGTCACGGACGTTCCGGGCCAGACACAACTCAACGGATATAAAGATCACATGGAGCTGTTTAGTTACAGCCATGGGATCGCGCAGCACGTGACGGCCAACGTCTCGAACACGGACCGTACCACCGGCCGTCCGATGCACCAGGACTTCAGCGTGACCAAGGACGTCGATAAGGCGAGCCCGTCACTGCTGCAGGGGTGTAACGAAGCCAAAGTGTACAAAGAGGTTTTGATCACCATTGCCCGTAACGACAGTGGTGCTGTGGTGAAGCTGTTCACGTACAAGATGGAAGACTGCATCATCTCGAGCATCGCAGTGGGCGGCGGCGGCGGCGGTAAGCCGACCGAATCGATCGCGATCAACTACGCGCGTATCGAGTGGACCTATTTCGCCCAGAAGGAAGAGGGTGGAGCAGGCGGAAACGCGGTTGCCAAGTGGGACGTGAGCCTGAACAAGGCCGTATAACCTCTTGGCCTTGCCTCGCGACTCTAAGTCTACCGAGGGTGCCCGGGCGCTGTTGTTCGATCGACTCGTCGATTTTGATCCGACCGAGCCGGTCGAACAGCAGCCTCTCCGGGTCCTTGACACCAACGGGGTCCGTGAGTCGGTCCAGAGGGAACTCGGCCGACTCCTCAACACTCGCTCCCCCACCCAGCCTGGCGAGCTGGAAGGCCGTGCCTGGACAGTGTTGGACTGGGGGCTCCCCGATTACTCTGGGTGGTATACGCGCTCACCACCCTCCCACCTGCGACTTTCCCGGCTCATCGAAGCTGCGATTCGCGCCTTCGAACCCCGTATGGTAGACCCGAAGGTCAGCGTTGAACTCTCCGATGGGAACAATCGGTCACTGCAAGTCTGGATCGAAGGGACTATTCGCATCGGCACGCTGCTCGAACCTGTCTCCTTTCCATTGGCACTCGAAGCTCGTGCCTCACGACGATAGGCCATGGCAGACGACGCCCGGGAAGAACTCCTACAGTACTATCAGGCCGAACTCACCTACCTGCGTGAGAAAGGGGCGGACTTTGCTGACCAATACCCCAAGGTCGCCAACCGCCTAGAACTGAGTCCGGACGAAAGTCCTGATCCTCATGTCGAACGGCTCTTGGAGGCTTTCGCCTTCCTAACGGCCCGCGTCCAACGCAACCTCGATCAGCAGTTCCCTGAGATCACAACCGCGCTGCTAGAGCTGCTCTATCCCCACTATCTGGCTCCGGTACCATCGATGACGGTGGTGCAGTTCAAGCCCGACCCAGAACAAGGGATCTTGACCACCGGGTACGAAGTCGCCCGCCACACCTCCATGTATGCCGAAGCGCACGGAGCCGGTGGCCTATCGGCCCGTTTCCGCACGTGTTATCCCGTCACGCTCTGGCCTGTAGAGGTCAGCTACGGAGGAATGGAATCGACCAATCAGTATGATTTCCTGGATGGTCGGGGTGATGTGGTGAAGGTGATCCGGATCCGAGTCGAGGCGGACGGCGTCCCCCTCAAAGATCTCGAGCTCGACTCCCTCCGCTTCCACTTCAATCGTGACCTGAAGGCGGCCACCGACCTCCACGAACTCGTCTTCGCCAACTTGGCCGGGGTAGTCGTGTTACCGGAGGGTGCAACACACCCCATCGAACTCGGGCCGGATGACGTGCAGGAAGTCGGGTACGGGGAAGACGAAGCGGTACTGCCCTACCCTCGCCATGCCCACCCGGGATACAGGCTACTGCAGGAGTACTTCACCTTCCCTCGTAAGTATCTCTTCATGGATGTGAAGGGACTCAGACCAGCGTTGAAGGGGAATCACTTCGACATACTGCTTCTCCTCAGTCGGGCGCCCGAAACCGACCTAATGGTGGATACGGACACGTTCGCGTTGGGTTGTACCCCAGCGGCGAATCTGTTCCCGCACACCAGCGAACCCATTCGGCTCGATCAGAAGAAGTCCGAGTACAGGCTCGTCCCCGATGCCCATCGGGAGGGGAGTACGGAGATTCACACGGTGGTGTCCGTGTCATCCTCTGAAGACAACTCAGATGAGACCCGACGGCTGCATCCCTATTACTCGTTCGATCATCACGCCGCTCACGAAAAGACTGAGGCCTTCTGGGTCGTACGTAGGACGGGAACAGGCCGGCGGGACATGCCGGGTACCCAGATGATGCTCTCGCTCGTGGATCTGGAATTCGATGCTCGGGTTCCGGCAGGCGATACGATTTACGCCCACACTCTATGCACCAATCGCCGACTGGCAGAGCAACTCCCTGCCGGCGCAAAGTTGACCACGGAGACAGGGGCACCTGTCCAGTCCATCGTGGCCATGAACAAACCGACGCCGCAGCTCGACCCATCCCTAGGTGGCGAAACCCGATGGCGGCTCGTCTCACACTTGTCGCTAAACCACCTGTCACTAAAGGGTGGTCCCGACGGGCTGGCCGCACTCAAAGAGATCCTTCTCCTTTACGCTCAGTACGACAGCCAGTCAGCGCATAGACAGATCAACGGGATTCGCGAGATGCACACCCGACCGATCGTCGAGCGACTCGGCCACGAGGCCTGGCGTGGCTTCGCTCGAGGCACTGAAGTCCGTCTGGTGTTAGATCCTTCGGCATTTCCAGGCTCCAGTCCATTCCTATTTGCATCAGTGCTCCGGCATTTCATAGCATTGTACGCTTCACTAAATTCCTTTACCCGCACCGTGGCTGAGGACAGCCGGCGACCTGGTGAAGTTTGGAAACAATGGCCCGCTCTGGCAGGAACCAAAGACTTCCTGTAGTCGAAGAACTACAGCAGGCAGGTTACGCATTTGATTTTTTCCAGGCGGTTCGCCTCCTGGAGACGATGCGGCCGGAGGCTGTACCGATCGGTACCGGTGCTGACCCCTCACTTGAGGCGATCCGCTTCCGTTCAGACCCGACCCTCTCCTTCCCTGCGAGTGAAGTTCTTGACGTCAGCCTCCCAGATGGAGAAGACGATGGGCCCGCAGAGGTCCTCGTCAGCTTTCTTGGATTGGCAGGGAGTCAGGGGCCCCTCCCCCGGCCCTTCACCGAGCTGTTGTTGGATCGGCTCGCGGCTGGAGACACCGCCACACGAGACTTCCTAGACATCTTCAATCACCGGCTCGTTTCCCTCCTGTACAGAGCAAAGGAGAAGCATCGAGTCGG
>Ga0209558_1000937_pt1 | contig 22762 bp, 18 predicted proteins | sample SaaInlV_150m_DNA_3_FD_184674 | JGI IMG/M metagenome (GOLD analysis project Ga0209558, IMG submission 184674) | Marine microbial communities from expanding oxygen minimum zones in the Saanich Inlet - Saanich Inlet SI074_LV_120m_DNA (SPAdes) (version 2) | ecosystem: Environmental > Aquatic >...
CGTGACGATCGCGGTGGTTACTCAAGCGGACCAAGACGTGACGACCGAGGCGGGGATTCTCGTGGCCCACGTCGTGACGATCGCGGTGGTGGTTACTCAAGCGGACCAAGACGTGATGGCCGAGGCAGCGATTCTCGTGGTCCAAAGCGTGACGGTGGTGGAGAACGTCACGCACGACGTCGCGTGAATACTGACGGTCCACGAATTGACGGCAAGGGCGAGAATCGACCAGACCCTCGAGTAAACACAGATGGTCCGATTATCGATGGCAGGGACAAAGAGCCGAAATCCGACAATCAAGGCTAGATCAATTCTTAATCTCTAGTCCCTTATCATCGAGACGTGCCTAAAAATCGTTCTATCGGTAGTCTTCGCCGTTGTCTAGTGGCGAGTATCCGACTGTTTTCTTGGCGTGATCGGTATCCCAGAAGCGCCAAGTGTTGTCGGAAACTCCATAGAAAATCTCGAACCCTAGTGGTTGAGTGATGCATTGTGTTACCAGTTGTGCGAGATCACGGTGACTCAGCCATGTCGCCAGCGTTCGAACCGATCCTTCGGGTCGAGCCTGAGGGCCTTTGGGACTGTTTTGCGGGTTCACTGTGCCAATCCGTAAGCAAGCGACCTCAAGTCCGAAGTGCTCGTGGTAGTAACGGCCCGTCGCCTCTCCAAATGCCTTACTAACACCGTAATCGGAGTCGGGCCTGACTGGCACATTGTGATCGATCATCTTGAAACCACCTGGCGTGAGTCCTTCATAATCGCCAACTCGAATTTTGCTGTATGGCTCGTCCATTTCAAAATTACCAACAGCATGATTTGAACTGGCGAATACCACTCGTTTCACCCCGTTTTGTCGAGCTGCTTCGTACACGTTGTGAGTAGCTGAAATGTTGTTTTTCAGAACATCGGGCCAAGGCGTTTCGACAGGAGCTTTGGCTGCCAGGTGAATCACCGCGTCGACACCGGCAAAGGCCTTCGACATGGTGTCGTAGTCCGAGCCGTCGGCAATTAGGGTTGGTACATCAGGTGCGTGGTCAGATCTTCGTGCGTCAAGAGCAGAAATCTCGAAATTATCTGACAGGGCGTTGACCAGCATTGATCCTATTAGTCCTGATGAGCCTGTTACTAAAACCTTCATGGTTGATCTCCTAGCGGGTTATTTCGAGAAAAGTTATGTGTCGAATCATAACGATTGACCTCGAGTATTTGGCAGAAATCGGGCAATTTTGGGCGATCATTTTGATTTGTTGTTACTCACTATTTGTCGTGTGGAACCTTGGTTTAAAGATGTTAGTTGAATACGTATCAACAACTTCTTCACGGCATTGTCCTTGTTGAGATTGCACAACTCTCGAAACCCTGTTCTCAGTATTGTCGAAATTTGTGAGGTATTTTTCTACTATGAAGATGTGCATTCAGGAGACTTTGTAAGAGATTTCGCGTTAATCATGGTCGCAGCAGCAACGGCCTTGATACTTTTCCGTTTGATTCGGCAGCCACCGATACTCGGCTATCTCCTCGCGGGTATGCTCGTTGGTCCGTTCGCACTTGGAGGGAGATTTGTATCTGATACCGAGACCGTTTCACTCGTAGCCGAAGTTGGGCTTGTCGTATTGTTGTTCGCTATTGGAGTGGAGTTCGGCTGGGAGCGAATTCGGAAAATCGGATTCCGAGTAGTGCTCATAGGCGCCGTCGAGATAGCGGCGATGATTTCACTCGGGTATTACTTGGGTAGAGCGCTTGGATGGACATCTACAACATCGGTTTATCTCGGTGCTGCGTTGGCTTTTTCTAGTTCGGCAGTGTTGGTTCAGATGCTCAGAGAAAACGGGCAGCTGATGTCACTGCGTGGGCAGTTGATAGTCGGAATTCTTGTGGTCGAAGACTTCGTCGCTGTAGTTCTTCTCGCTGTTTTCTCGGGCTACGCAAATCAAGAATCAAGTGGAGCAGTTCAGGTTTGGCCTATCGTAATCAAGATGGCCGTATTTGCAGTTGGAGCTTTGGTGTTCGGGACACTTCTTGCTCCTCGGTTGATGGATTTATTGGACTATTTGAAATCTCGTGAAACGCTTTTGATTGGTAGTTTGGGAATGTGTTTCGGAGTGGGTCTTCTTGCCCGTGAGATGGGCTTGTCGGCTGGAGCTGGGGCATTTCTAATTGGGACCGTACTTGGTGATACTCGACATAGAGAGCAGATCGCTCGACTTATTTCCCCTGTTCGAGATGTGTTCGCCGCATTATTTTTCGTTTCGATCGGCATGCTTGTGAACATGGCTGACGTACCTGAATACTTAGGCACAGCACTGATCGTCACTGGGGTGTTATTAGTCGGTAAAATATTGGCTTCAATGGTAGGAACATTCCTGACTGGTCATGATGGGGACACTGCCTTACGAGTGGGCACGGGGATGCCGCAGTTGGGGGAATTTTCTCTTGCGATCGCTCGATCGGGTAGTGAACATGCCGCCATTGGATCCCAGTTATATCCGGTCGTCACGATCAGCACCGTGATGTCATCGTTTTTGTATCCGCTGGTGTTTAATTCACATCGCGTAATTGGATCGTTAGTTGCTCGATTGATGCCTTCCAGAGTAAAGACTGAAGCATCGTCATTTTCAACGAAGATAGCTACTGCTCGTCGCTCGATGGCTCCGGCAAAACCTGCCCCGCATAATTTCGTTCAGGGTGTGCGATCGGCCGCAGTGAGTTTCGGAATCATTGGACTGGTAATAGTTTCTGGTATGTTGATATCGAACGCGGGAACGAGTTTGGCTGTAGATATTGGTATTTCTGAAGACTTGGTCAGTGCAGCTGTGATCGCTGCTGTTGTTACGCTCGCCGTGCCATCTGCAATCGTAATTTGGCGCTTGTTGTCGGATCTCGGCACTGTTTTTGCACGCCGGGCGTTTATTCGTTTCAATATGACGAATCGCTTGAGCGCTGCTGAGGCTATCAGCGTGGTATCTGTGAGCATTCTTATGATGGTCATAGGTGTATGGCTTGTAATGCAATTGCTGCAAATTATGTCCATCGCCGATTTAGCGTCGCCACTTTCTGCACTTGTGATGACGCTAAGTGTTGCCTTAACAGCTACTTTGGCGATGAAGATACATTCACAGATGGACCGCACATTCAGACGAACTATGCTGGGCGATGCTCAGATTCGAGATCAGACACTGCACCCGACTGACGTTAGTGCTTCAACAGATGATTAGTCCGTATTTTCGTGAATGGTTTATTGGCCGGAGTGCTCGAATTGATTGTGTTTGTGTGTGGTGTTTTTAACCACGGAATTGCCTGAATATGGGCGGTGGTACTGTGGTGATGTGCCGAAGTACTTGAACTTGTACAAATCCTATGGGATGAAGCAATGGCGCATTTGGCGCAGCATCAACAACATTGATCATCCGCACGACTTACCGACGTTGACGGGTTCCTTTTAGTGCAGCGACGTTGTGGTTAGATCCTCGGGAGAAGCCTTAGTAGGTTGCTTGCCATGATTCCGTAGCCTTCGTTGTTGGGGTGGAGGTCGTCCGGCAGTAGATGGGCCTTGTCGGAGCCGAAAACATCGAGGCCGTTTACGTAAGTGATATTCTCGTCGCCGTGCGCTTTCAAGGTGCCATATGCACGTTTTACTTCGTGTCGCATATGCCTAAGCGAGAAACCAACGTCGTTGAGTTCGGTTTCTCTTCTTGGTGAGTAGATTGGTGAAATAAGGACTATTGGTGTTGTTGGGTGTTTTTCGCGCACGATCTTAACGAAGCCCAATATGCCTGGGTAGAACGTTCGCTGATTGAGCGATCCCGAGCCATATATGTTGATGCCTAGGCACATAGATATGAGGTCTGCTTCGCTATCTCTGATCACCCGGGCGATCATTGGATCGAGATGGCATTGACCGCCGAAACCGAGACACCACAGATCATATCCACGGGTTCGAGCGACGATTCCTGGCCATGTTTTGGTTGGTGAATCTGCGGTTTTGCATTGCGTAATCGAGCTTCCGTAGGTGATCCACTTTTTGGCGGTAGAACTAGGTTTCGCTAGTATTTCCGACTCAACATCGATTTTGAGATCAATGAGTCGGGTTTCACCAAACTGTGGAAGCCATAATTCGATGTTTTTGGCTCCGAAACCAAGATTTCCGAATCGGAACGACGACTGGTTTGCAAGGCTGACCGACGCTACTAATTTGTCATCGACTACTAGGTCAATTTGACCTCGATCTTCGAACATATTACATGCGCCTTCGATGGTGGTCGTGTCACTTTGAAACGTTACGCGTACGCCGGCGGCCATCGCTGCGCGAAGAGCTAACTCGCTATGGTATAGCTCTCGTTCTTGGTGATGAATGCGCCATGGCATGACCCACTTGTTGGACACTTCGGTAGATATAACGCCCGCCCAGGAGAGGCGTGGATCGTTGGCTGCGATATGTTGATGCATGAGCGGCTTTCCCGAAATTCAATGATCGTTTGTGACCTAAGGATCGTAGCATTCAGATTGTTTAGTGAGGGCTTAGCCGTTCTTTCAGGCTTATACTTCCGAATCGTAAATCGTGAACTCATCCAGTGAACCGGACCAGTACAGCTTATGCCTACCTACGTATCAGACGAAATCCTTGATCGATTCAGGAAAGTTACTTCCGCTACCGCCTATAGCGCAGTGTGGCGGTTGGCTCCTCCTGATGGTCAGGAGTGGTTTGCTTCAGCGAACTATCAGCTGTGTCTTATGAGGGGGGTGAAGGCTTATACGCCGGGTAAAACACTGGTGGGCAGAGCACAGACGTTGCGGTTTGTTCCGGCACGCCCAGATTTGTTGAAGCAGACCCGTAAAGGCGGAGGATCGCCTGAGTACTTGGCGATGGGCAAGTGTGGGCCGAACGACGTTCTGGTAGCTGAGGCTCACACGTTCGATGAGTATTCGTGCATTCTTGGCAATATGAAGACTCGTCAGCTGTGGCACAACAAGGCGCAGGGTATTGTGACCGACGGGGCTATTCGCGATTTGCAGATGATTTCTGACGAATACGATCTTGCAGTCTTCGCTAAGAATCGATCGCCAGCGGGTAATTTGCCGTTTTTGGAATCGTTCGAAGAAGGTCAACCAATTAACGTTGGTGGCGTCCTGGTTATGCCAGGAGATGTGATTATTGGTGACGACGATGGTGTGGTTGTGGTGCCGGCGGATCGAGCCGAGGAAGTGATCGACTGGATCGAGGAGCAGGAAGAGGCCGAGGAGTTCGTGATCGGTCTCATTGACGAGGAGCAGGTGCCACCAGGAACGTACTACCCGATTTCAGCCGAGACGAAAGAGCGGTTTAGGGCCTGGAAAGCGAATGGTGGCAAGTAGAGTGTGATAGTACTGACTGGAGTTTTCTTAGGCTTCGATTACCATATAGGTAATTCGCATATCTAGCGGAGCGTACGGCTACTCCATACATTCGTCTTTTCATTTTCTCGGAGCTTGCGTTAGATCTGCTCAGTACTGTGTCTTTTTCTCGTCATCTCTACCCTCTTTAAAACCAGAGTTTCTAACATTTACTCTCGACTACTTTTTGGGTTAGATCACTATGTTGTGTCACTGATAGGTGCAAAGTTTAAAATAAATTACTGTAGATACTTTGTTGACGTTTTTCTCAGGAGGATTCACATCGATGGTTAGTCTTGCTGGAGGAATAGCTTTAGGATTCCAAAGATATTTTGACTTTTCCGGTCGTTCCAGTAGGTCAGAATACTGGTGGTGGATTTTGTTCTCATTTATTGCAGGATTGATTCCATTTGTTGGATTGGTTTTACTCATTCCAAACATTGCAATCGGAGTTCGCCGCTTACATGACATCAACAAAACTGGCTGGTGGATACTATTTGCAGTGCTCTTCTTCTGGCTCTTATTCATCCCTGTTTTGCTTCTTCTGTATTGGGCAACACGCCCAAGTGATCAAGGTGATAATAAATATGGGCGTAGATTCCAATCAATAGAATCCTAAATTGGTGCTACCTTGGAAAAATGAGACGGGGTTTTGGTGCAGCACATAATTTGTCCGGAATGTAGCAGGCGGAATCTCAGCACTAATTCTTTTTGCATTTATTGCGGGATTCGCCTTTCTGAACGATTTGTTGCGAGTGTTGAATCCGAGCAACTCGCTGATGTACCTGTTGGGGTCGTTCCTGAAATTCTGCAAAATGACACAGTTGCAGATCTGGATTTGTCATCGGGAAATAACGGTAATGGCACATCCCAAAATATTCCTTTGCCGTCGCGCATTAAATTGAATCGTCTGGAAAACCTTTTTGGCAGTAATTGGTTGGTCAGAATTGGTGTAGTTGCAATTTTCTTCGGCATAAGTTTCTTAATGAAGTTGGCCCTAGATGAAAATATGCTCACCCAAGAAGTACTTGTGCTTGCGGGAGTGATTTCTGGCATAAGTTTATTAGTGCTTGGTGAGCTGCTCTGGTCTCGTTACCCGATCTATGCACATGCACTGAGTGGAGGAGGAATAGCCCTCCTTTATTCATCTTTACTGGCGGAACTTGCGCGTGGGGCAGTGGGGGTTTGGCTGGCGGTAGGTTTGTTGTTGTTAGTCAGTTTGATATCTGTGGGTCTGGCGTTTAAAAGAAATTCCCAGCCATTAGCTTTATTGGGAGTTGCGGGCGGGCTATTAGCGCCATTTTTATATGCAGGAGTAACAGAACCGGATTTCCAAGTGGACAAGCTTTTTGCAGGGCAAAAGTATTTTCTGATTATCTATTTGCTGGTGATAAACCTTGGCGTTATAGGAGTAGCCATATTTAAAAACTGGAAATGGTTTAAATTAGTATCAGTAATCGGATCTTATGCGGGATTTGCTTTGTGGTTCGGCGAATATGAAGATCGAAACCTGTCCACAGGATTTACAATTTTCACATTGACACTTTTGTTTATCGTGTTGTTTGTGTCATCAACAGGGTTTCATCTGATCCGGCGTTTGTCACCAAGAGCGTTGGATATTTCTCCGATGGTGTCTAACGCGCTTTTGTACGTGGTTATTTCTTACTATGGAATTTTAGATCACGAGGTTAGAAACTTCGCAAATTGGCAGGCGATACCGACACTTGGATTAGGTATCGTACATTTGTTGATTGCCTATTTAGCGTTCCGCACCAACCGTAGTCAGCCCGTTATGGGAATGATGCTCGGCGGGATTGGACTGGTTTGTATTTCGGTCTTTGTTCCGATGCAATTTGATGGGTATACATTAATAATCGGGATGTCCACCAACGCTGCATTTATGCTCTGGCTTTCCGTATATCTGAAAAGCAATGAATTGAAGTTTCTGTCTCTAGTTTTGTTTATTTTTGCTCTTGGAAGCTTGCTTTCTGTAGACCCAATCGATTCACGTTATGCAGTAAGACCGCTGACGTCGTTATGGTTCATTTTCGTCCTCTACGTAAGCCTGTTCTTGTATACGAAATACCGAAATGGTTTTTCGCTCCGTTTGCTTGTGATTCCAAAGTGGATTGTCACCCAGGAAGATCTGGATCGAAATTACCGTTGGCTTTACAGAGTCAGTTCGTATGATGTGACGCAAATATTCTTGTTGGCATCTAGTAACTTTCTGTCAATTTGGATGCTTTCTATCGAGGTTGGTCGATTCATCGAATCACAGGTCTCATCTGCTGATACGGCAGATCAATGGAAATCTTTGTCTATCACTGTTTTATGGGCAGGGTATTCAACTCTGTTGATAATTGCTGGAGTGATTGCGAGATCTTCTTTTATTCGAGTTTGTGGACTTGGGTTGATGTCTTTGGGTGTGATTAAGCTGTTTCTTTATGACACTTTTAACCTTGAGCAGTTTTACCGTGTTTCGGCCTATATAGTCCTTGGAACCCTCCTGCTTTCTGCTGGAATGCTGTATCAGCGTTACCAGTCTCGAGTACGCGGTTTTTTTCACCGAAAAAGCAGATGTCTAGAGAAGCAGTGAATCGTTATGGAATGCATTAGTTGTGGTTTACATAACGTCGAAGATGCTCGATTTTGCGGCCACTGTGGGATAAATATTTGGCAGCGTGCCCAAACTCTTATCGGTCAAGCTGATTCATCAGAACTTGACGATCAAAAAAGTCATGATGGTTTAAAAAACCTTGTAGCCCAAATCATGTTTTGCTTCAGTTGTGGCTTGCGTAATTGTGATGATGCTCGATTCTGCGGGCAATGCGGCGTAAATCTGAAACTTGGCTTACCTTGACTGTGAAATTGTTTATTCGAGCGGATTTTGATCACGAACTGAACTGACCCTACTTCCTTCAATTGATACAGTATCTGATTTTTCAACTGGATACGTTTGAGAGAGGCAGGTCACCTTTGCTTCGGAGGTAAGTAGTCCAGTAAGAGCACGATCGTAAATTGCGTCGGACCGAAAGCGATCTTCGCTCGACGATGACACTCATAGGCTTACAGTTCGTCACCATCATAGGATCAGCAATCGCCATATTAAGCGGTCAGTGATATTCGGGCTCTGAGAACCAACAAAATCGTCTGATAAACGCATACACTTCGCCTCCAGATATTAATTTTTGGTGGCGATTTAATTTTTACGGCGTGAAAGATTTGGAGTCGAAATTTAATGCGTATTGGGATTATGGGTGCAGGTGGAATTGGTAGCGTTGTCGGTGGGCTGCTGTCGAAGGCGGGACATGACATCACACTGATCGACCAGTGGTGGGAGCATGTCGAGAAGATCAAAGCCGACGGCTTGATTGTCGAAACTCAAGACGACGAGCACCTCACCCACCCGAAGGCGATTCATATTCATGAGCTTCAGCACGAGACTGTGCCGTTTGACGCAGCGTTCATCGCAGTGAAGTCATACGACACCGAGTGGGCGACAACGCTCATGCTCAGATATGTCGATCCGGACCACGGAGTGTTTGTCGATTTCCAGAACGGAATAAATGACGAACGAATGGCGGCCATTGCCGGAGTTGAACGATCGCTCGGCTGCATCATCACGATCGGCGCTGCTGCGTGGGAGCCTGGCCGCGGCATACGTACGGATAACTATCCGCTGGGCTTCAAAATCGCCGAACACGATGGATCTGACACTCAAAGGGCTCGACAGCTTGTTGAAGTTATGAGTGCGGTCGCAGACGCCGAATTTACTGATGACCTGTGGGGTGCTCGCTGGTCGAAGCTCATGGTCAACTGCATGGCAAACGCACTGTCGGGCGTGAGCGGATATGGCACTACTGAAGTGCGCTCGGAACTTGAGCCTTTGCGAATAGGAATTCAGTTGGGTGCAGAAGTTGCGCGTGTTGCTTTTGCTCAAGGCATCAAACTGTTTTCTGTTCTCGAACTTCCTGCGGAGTCGATTGTTGATGCTGCTGAGGGACGTAATATTGAAGAGGTCGAGGCCGCATTTATCGAGGCAGGTAAAAGAGGCGGAGTCGGCGGTGTACCATCGTTCGGTCAGGATGTACGAAAAGGTCGACGCAACGAAATCGACTACCTTAATGGGCTCGTGTCGGACATGGGTAAAAAACTTGGTGTGCCGACTCCTTTCAACGACAAGATTGTCGAGATCGTTCATGATATGGGAATAGATTTTAAAGGCGAACCCAAAAATATCCAGCCATTGGTCGACATGCTGCCGTAACTCTGATGCCTAGAATAAAGAGAAATTAGAGTATGAGTTTCAAGATTGCACTGGTTGGCTGTGGCGGAATGGGTCGTCGACATGCCCACGGATACATCGAACTTCGCAAATATTTCGACATTGTTGAAATGGCAGCTGTGTGCGATGTACACCACGATGTTGCGGCTACTGTTGCAGGTGAAATCGGTGAAGCGACCGATGCCACTCCAGATGTCTACACTGACTTTGACGACATGCTGTCGAAAGCTGACCTCGACGGAGTGGCGATAGTCACAAGTACGCCAATGCACCATATATTCGCCATCAAAGCGATGAACGCCGGTCTTCACGTCATCACGGAAAAGCCAATGGGTTTAACGCTTAAGGCTTGTCGTCAGATGCAGGAAGTATCGGAATCGACAGGTAAAGTCCTTGCCGTTGCCGAGAACTACCGCCGTGACCCGATGAATAGACTTACCAAAGCTTTGATAGATTCAGGCGCGATTGGTACACCCTATTTCGCACTTGATATCGGAGTGAACAGCTCCGATGGTGCGGTTATGCACAGCACCGTATGGCGTGCCAAGAAGGAACAGGCAGGCGGCGCACCACTTGATGCGGGTGTGCACAACGCCGACATGCTTCTGTATCTGATGGGTGGTGCGAACACTGTCTTTGCAGAAACTGCGATCAATGAGTCGCAGCGTACTTTAGGCCCAATGAGTGAGTTGGCACCATTACTTGCCGAGATGTACGATCATCGAAAAGAGGTCGGCTACGAAGACGGCGATATTGTCGAACAAACTGCTATCGATACGGCGTTTGGAGTGATTCGCTTCAAGTCGGGAGCAATTGGACAGCTGATGATGACCGACACGTCGCACGGTCAGTCATTGGGAGTATCCACAATTTCTGGAAGTACCGGCACGATGTATCGACCCCGAAGTCGATCAGGTGAGTCACCTCGCATCGTTAGGAACGACGGAACTGAAATCACCGGAGATGCGTTGCTAGAACTGGTTCCCGATTTTGAGCTGGACGATACGATTTCGATTTTGTGGAATGGCGCTCGTCGAATCAGCTCGTATGACATGGACTTTCGTCAGATTGATTCGAAAATTCTTGCGTACGAGTATCTCGATATGGTTCACGCGGCTGAGTCGGGTATGCAGCCTGAAGTTGGTCCCAGGGAAGGTATGTATGCTCTGGCGCTGGCATATGCTTTGTTAGAGTCGGGTATGAGCGGATTGCCGGTAACTGTCGATGACGTCGTCGAGGGTAAGTCTTCGGCATTCCAAGATGAAATCGATACCGAGATGGGTATTTAGATTTCGTTGGAGTTCGGTGCCCTGACAGTTCTACAAGCGGATATAGAGCAGGTATTGACAGCTATCAGAAGTTGTTTCAAGCAGGCAATTTAGTCAGGGGACGCTGAGTCACCGTATGAAGATTTAAGCTTTGTAAACTCTTCATCGGTTAACGTTCCATCTAGTGCTGCAATGTTCGATTCAAGGTGTGTAATACTCGATGTTCCAGAGATAACTGTTGTTACCTCTGGCGGTTCGGCAGCGAACTGGTATCCCTTCCGAATCAACTCTGATGAATCACCGCCTGAGAGCCAGTCGAGAGCGTTATTGCCATCGTTATTGCCCCACTCTGTCATGCGCTCTTTTAGCTTTTCTGGTTGAGTGAGAGTTAGTCGAACCGGTGCCATGTTCAGAATTCCAGTCTTTGACGATTTAGCGAGCGGAAACGAACGTTTTGCCGGCCACTGGTTCATAATGCCGTACTTGAACATCACGGAATCCCAAACGTGAGGGTGGCGATCCATAGCCGTCGACATCGATTCGTTCTTTGTGTCAATAGTCAGCATTTGCGTGATACCTAGAAAGCGAGTCTTACCCTGCTGTTGTAGCTTCTGCATAACTTCGATGTAGCCTTCAGCAAGCTCGTCGTACTGATGCCGAAGCATTCCGTGAATCTGGAAAATATCTACATAGTCTGTCTGTAGGCGATCGAGGCTTTGTTCAAGCGACTTCACGATCACATCGGGGTCCGTAACTGGTCCATCTGCCAGTCGATACGACCATTTAGTAGCGATCAGGTACGAATCTCTGACGTGACCCCTCAAGGCCTTTTCGAGTAGCACTTCCGCTCCATCATAGGCTTCAGCTGTGTCGAAAAGGTTCACGCCAAGTTCAAGCGCTCTGCTTACGAGAGTTGCTCGACCTGCATCATCAACGCCTGTTTTTTGGCCAAACTGAGACGGACCACCGGTACCATAGCTCAGAAGTGAAACGTCTACGCCGGTGTCGCCAAGTTTTCTGTACTGCAATTTTTATAGGGTTCTCTTAGTACTCGAGGATTGCGCGACCAAGTATTTTGCCGCTTTGTAGGTCTTCGCATGCTTCGTTGATCTGGTCGAGGCTGTATCGCTTGGTCACCATTTTATCGAGCGGGAACTTACCCTCTTTGTAGAGTCGCAAGTACATGTCGAAATCTTTGTCAGGGTAAGTTGCACCGAGCGATCCGCGATACTGCCGCTGGTGGAACATAAAGTGTCCCGGCCAAACAGTCATTTCAGGTCCGGGCATGCCGATGAGAACAGCCATTCCACCGATATTGTCGGCACCTGAACCACCGCTTCGGGTAACAGGCAAAATCTGTTCGTTCGTAATTTTTAGACCGATAGCGTCGAATGCGTAATCGACTCCGCCGTTCGTCATCTCGATAATTGTTGCTACGGGGTCGACCTTCGCCGAGTTCACTGTGTGAGTCGCACCGAACTGTTTCGCAAATTCAAGCTTTTCATCGTCGATATCAACCGCGATGATCGGGTATGCCTGAAGCACCGCCGCCATTTGAATTGCTGATAGACCGACTCCGCCGACCCCGAATACAGCAACTGATTCTTCGGGGCGAACTTTCGCTGTGTGCGTAACAGCTCCGGCTCCAGTGAGAATTGCGCAACCGACGATCGAAGAAAGGTCGCGGGGAGCGTCATCGGCTACTTTGACCGCGTATCCGCCCCAGACGATCGCATCTTCACCCCACGTGTAAGTGGCGCCTTCAAGTGGCTCTTCCTGCCACGTAACCCCAGCAGAAGGAGCTTTCCAGCGACCTTGAATCGGATCGCGTGGGACCCACGTTACGACCGCTGCATCGCCCTCTTTGAGGTGAGTAATGTCAGAACCAATTTGAGTCACGACTCCGAAGCCTTCGTGCCCGAGCAGTGCAGGGGTTGGACCTTCAGGATTGTGCATCTGGTGCAACTGAGAGTGGCAGACACCGCTTGAATAAAGCTTCACCACGACCTGATCGGGCTTGGGGTCGGGAATGTTGACCTCGTCGACTACAAGTTCCTTGCCGTGTCCGACATGAATTGCGGCTCTGCTTTTCATCGTTGTCTGTTCCTCTGCCGGTCGTGAATTGCTCAGTGGTTTAACGTGTTCGCACAAGAGGGGGCTGAATAGTCTGGAAGTTTAGCATCGGTAAGGAGTGGAGGCGCGTTATTAAACATTTGGATTCGTCAGAGAGTAAGAGCCGAAAAGAGTCGATTTGGGTATTGAATACGAATTTTATTTGGGACTACACTCGATCGTTTTCCGCTCACCCAAACATTAATTCTGTCGTTCGCCGACAAGGTGCTTGCATTTCTAGATGATTGATATGTTTTCGCTAGATGCATCGCTCGGTCAGCTTATTGTCCTTGGCATATTCACCTTCGCACTCGGAATTTTCGCAGGGATGGTTGGGCTTGCTCTGGGCGCCATTAGGTATCCCGTGTTGTTGCTGATGGGATTCAATCCACTCGTAGCAGCGGGAACGAATCTTGGAGTATCGATACTCAATGGCACCGCCGCATCGTGGCCGCACTGGCGTGAAGGCAGAGTTATCGGTCGTGTAGTGCTCGTAATAGGACTGCCGACGATTATAGGGGCGTTGCTGGGTGGATTATTCGCCGATAGCGTTCGAGTGTGGGTTTTGCTCACAGGTATCGGTGTTATTCAGGCAATTTCCGCGGTTACAACATTTTTGCAATGGCGCACCGCCCGCCGTGCCGCACGTAGTGCTGTGGCGGATGGCGTCACAAGTTCCGTCGATGCCACATCGCACGGAGTGTCGCTGAAGTTTCGGTCTCAGACTTTGTACGGCGTGATCGGTTTGGTAATCGGCATTCTCTCCGGAGCATCCGGTCTTGTTCTAGCGTTTTTGCGAATTCCAGTTTTGATCAACGTGCTCCGTATGGAACCTCGTTACGCAGTGGGCACAAACAACGCTATTAGCGTTCTCGCCGGAGTATTTGGATTCCTAGGGCATGCCGTGAACATGAATTTTGACGTATCGATGCTCGCTGTAATGGGAGCCACCGGGATGATCGGAAGCTTTATCGGCGCAAAGCAAACAGGCAGGGTGAGTGCTATCACCATGCGATTGGTGATAGCTATATTGCTGTCGGCATCCATGCCCATCATCGTAACGCGAATCTTTTCGACTTACCCGAATTAATCCGCACTACGACGAGTGTGAGCTTTTTATCCGCCTAGCAGCACGCTCAGGTCTACTTCGCACTTCGATAGTGCCGAGAAGAGGCTGAGATCGGGCGCTCCACCTGCGAGCAAGTTGGCGATTTGGTCTTCGCCTAGCTCCGCCGTAAGGCAGATGATCTGCTCTTCCGCGAACGGGAGCTCGACGTCTTCGAGGTCGTCAGGCAGTTCGAGTTCAACCGTTGAGTCGACCACAGGGTCAATCAGATCACCCTGGTTGATCGGCAATTCCGATGCTCCCATCAGATCATCAATTTCGATTCCGCAGTTAGAAAGTGTACCGAGCAGCGCACCCAAGTCCGACAGGTCAGGTTCTCCCGCTGTCGGGTCGAGCAGTGCCATGCCGTCTTCACCAAGTTCTCCGAGAACACAGCCGACTTGACCACCAGATACACCAAGCTCTTCGAACTCTGAATCGTCTATCGCACCACATTCGATCATTATTGGGAACAGCTCGCCGAGAGCAGAAGAGTCATATTCTTCAGCAGAATAAAGGCCAACCAAATCGGTAAGACCGGTAGGTCCGGCACCGTTTACAACGCACTCGAGTGCGTCGATTCCACCTAATTCACTGAATCCATAGGCAGCTTCGCTCGCAAGAATGCGGGCTCGTTCGTCGTTAGCAAGGCAGAAAACTCCCTTGAGAGAACTGATGATGACATCTGCCGCTGGCTCTTCGAGGAAGAGTCCTGCTGCCGACATTCCACCGATCTGTTCGCCGATGCAGACGATAGTGTCGTCGCTTAGTCCCCCGGCTTCCCGAGATAGTTGACCTATGAATATGGCATTGACGGTATCTTCACTAAAGCAGTTATCGAGAGCGTTGGCCTCTGCGACGGTTAGGCGTTCGCCTCGGAGGCTCGATGACATCAGGGCGATCATACGATCTCTACCGCCAACAGCATCGATTGCACATGTCGCTTCATCGGCAGGCAATGTTCTAAGAAAACCAACCGGATTGACGATTGGGTCGATCTCTATCGGGGCGACAGGCACGGGTGTGACTGTCGCTGTCGGAACACGAGTTGCGGTAGGCGGTACGGGAGCAGCAGTCGGTTTGGGACTACTGCTACATGCGATCATAACAGCCATCAATGCTGCTATTGCTAGGAATGTCACTGACTTTTGGTGAAACATCTCGGGGTTCTCCATCCCACTAAGTGCAAAAACACAGGCGGGCGAATATACGGTGCCGTGCCACAACTACTTTTAGTTTAAATCTGAATCGTTACCGCCGTGTTTCCTTAGTTGAGTCCTTTTTACCTATGTTTCCTTACAATTCCCTGTGAGTTCGGTGGGGAGTCTCTGCGAGGTTACTCGGGCAAGCCGAGCAATTCACGCCTGAACAAGCTCAACGCACCCATTGCAGCGCGTTGTCTGTCGGGTTCACCTCGCCCGGCGGAACGGACGTGACGGGTTCGTTCTCCATCGGGGCCTGACACTACGATGTATGTTTCGCCTTTGCCTAGGTTTTCGGTTCGCTTATCGCCTTCTTCGGTTCCGTGGACGGCGATTCCATAGGTGGCTCCAGTAGTTTTTCTAATTGATCGTGCAAGAGCTGCTGCTCGCTCGGCACCGTCGGCAAACGGAGGGGTTTCGCCGCCGGATTGAGCTATCTTTTCCAAAGCCTCGTTTGAATTTACGATCGAACTCTGCAAAAACGCAGAATCAGCTGCTTTTTGAACCGCTGATGCGATCGACCCACCACTGAGATCTTCACAAGTTGCGACAGTGGCGTTCTTGGTCACGAGAAGTTCACCAACTACTGATTCGATCGTAGCGTCGTCTACAGCAAATATGTTGTCGCCCAATAATTTGCGTACTTCGACGTCAACTGTGTCGATTAGAGCGTTTGCGGCGTCGATATTTTCAGAGAGAGCAGCGATTCGAACGTCTACTTGGCCAGGGTGGGCGAGCACTCCAACAGTAGGGTTTTTCGAATCGGCGATTAGGTGACCAATACGTTCATCGACTGCACTTTCTCCGATATCAGCTACTTTCAGCACTCGGTAGTGGATCATCTGAGTTAGGTTGTATTTTTCGCGGAGGTAAGGAATCACCTCGTTCTCAACGAGCCATTTCATTTCGAACGGTACGCCTGGAAGGCTGATCGTTACGCCTCGTTCGGTTTCGACTATGAAAGCGGGGGCAGTGCCATTCGGATTTTTCACCACGATGGCTCCGCTCGGGATTTGAGCCTGGCGTTCGTTGTTCTTTGTGAGGATGAACCCGCGCTTCTGGAATCGCTCTCGAAGTTCTTCAAGCGACTCGGGGTCAGTGACAACTTCGCGTCCTGTCACTTTTGCGATTACCTCTCGGGTAAGGTCGTCTTGAGTCGGCCCAATACCGCCGCCCGTGATTACAACGTCGGATCGATCGAGTGCTCGATCGAGGGTGTCGATCATGCGGTCGAGGTTATCTCCGACGGTCGTTTTGTAGAACAGGTTCACACCGCTTTCGGCGAGTCTCTGCGCAATCCAAGATGCGTTCGTGTCGACGATCTGACCGAGCAGAAGTTCCGAGCCGATAGAGACGATTTCTGCGTTCATGTGAAAGTTGTAATCCTGAATTGCGGGTCGTTGACCGAGATCCGGCGAGACCGTTGCTCGGCGCACGACTCAAAGTAGTTCCGAATGTGTTCATGGTCAATAAAGGTTTTAAGGAATATCAACCCTTCACCGGTCATTCGCCCGGAGCTAACGGTCCTCCACCGGATAGGGGGAGCTAGAGGGCAAGATTGCGCTGTGTGACTGAGTCGTCCGACGACGATGAAACCTAACGCCCACATTACTTGACTTAATTAGAACAGATGTTCTATAGTAGAACAGTAGTTCTGGCAAGGCGGCCAAAAACAAGTCGGAGAGGGCAAGATGATTCCAGCAGCTATGGCAATAATTTCACCAGAAGTAGATCTGGGTGTCGCTGTTTCGATTCAGCCCGGAGTGGTTTCACCCGTTTCTTTATCGACTGGTTCGAAGGCTGTTGCCGTAAGTGATGATCTCAATATCGCACTTGCACAGATCGTTCAAAGCGTAACTGATCGCAGTGAAACCAATGAATCGAAGATCATCACTGTCGATCTCGCCAATGGTGAAAGCGTGCAGGAATTTTCGACTCGGCTTCGAATGCTGTTGCTATTCATGAACCGGAACGAGGGTTCTGTTTCAGCCACGGTTTCTCCTTCGTTTCAAGACGATACGTACCCCGCAATGCTCGCTCTTGTGAAGAGTTTTCAAGGTTCTGGAGCAAGCGAAGACTGGCATCCGGACGGACCTCGATCTATTCGTGTGGGTAGCGCCAGGCACCTGTTTGTCAGTGTCGATATGCCAGTGATGGACCGCAGTCCGTCGCCCGACAAGCTTATAGAGATAGCGGCTGCGCACAAAATCAGCTCTTCTTGGTACGACCAACGAGTGAGTCCGAGAGTTGCTTCTATTGGAATGACCACTGTGATGTTCGGTGTGCCGAGTAGTCGGGGCGCTGAGTACGCAGGTTCGGTATTCAAGAGAGAACGAACAAAAAACCTGTCGGGTCGATCCGGCGGTATCCATTTTTCACGTCAATTCAAGTGGTCCGCTTCAGCGGCTGTTTAAGTTCTTTCCAGTTAATCATTTCCGGGCGCTTCATTTTCGGTCAATTCGGAGACTTTTTTTATGGTCATGACAGTTGGTTCTTCAAACCCACTGAGCTTCGGTTACACAGATATTTTGCCTCCTGTTCGATCTGACACATTGCCAGAAAACACGCGATACAAAGATGATGGCTGTGAAGCGGCGGCTAGCTGCTTAGATTGCCCTTTGGCGTTATGTAAGTACGACGATCCGGGCTGGTTGCAGCGCGAGAGCCGTCGAACTCGTGATGATGAAATCTTCCGACTACGTGAGGAGCATGTTTCGGTAGCTAAAATTTCCGAGCGATTCGGCATTAGTACTCGAACAGTTCATCGAATCGTGCAGCGGGGTGGCGCATCTCCCGTACCAGCGACTCAAGAAGATGATGGGCCGATCATTTCGCTTAGCGAACTTACAGAGCGTTCACTTTTTCGTGAGCGAACGCCGTTTCCTAAACTCTTGGTCGGAAGCTCCCGCCGGTTCAGGGTTAACTAATTCGACTGCTTCGATAATTTCGGTTCGAAATATTCGACGGTAATCTCCAGATAGACTATCTGAATGACCTCGGAATCAAATCTTCCCGATCGACCAAAGTTACGACCGCTAGATGTAAGTCGCGTCACCCATGAGGGGAACGACTACTTCTTGTTAAAGGACCTTCGCCGACTCAATGATCGGTCGATGTTGGTTCCTGCTCCGTTGGGCGTGTATCTTCAGGGTGTCGACGGTATGAACACGCTGAACGAAATCACGGAAGCTGCGATTAGAGGAGGTGCGCCGTCTGTTCCACGAAAAACCCTCGAGGAACTGATGAATCGACTCGACGACATGTTGTTGCTTTCGAACGGAAAGTATTTGACTGAAATCGAGAAACGTCTCCACGAGTACCGGAGTGCTCCAGAGCGAGCGCCTGCTCTGGCTGACCTCGCTTATCCATCAGATACAGCTGATCTCCGAGGTTATCTCGATGGCTTCGCATTTCCGTACATGAACGACGATTCGATGGCAGACGATGATCTGCCTTTTGATGTTGATGTCGAACTCAAAGGGATTGTGTCACCACATATCGATTTTGAACGCGGCGGCGATAGTTATGGAATGATCTGGGAACAGGTGCGCGATCAACTTCAGGATGTTGAACTGTTTGTCGTATTCGGTACCGATCACAATGGTGAAGGTCCCAGACTAACGCTCACCAATCAGAATTACCGAACCCCTTTAGGCGTGCTGGAAACCGACACTGAATTGGTTGATGAGATATCACGTATTTTGTCTTTCGATAGCACGGTCGACGATCACCCGTTTGCCGACGAGTTCAACCATGCAAATGAGCATTCGATAGAGCTTGCGACAGTCTGGCTCCATCGGGCTATAGGTAGTTCGGACGCAAAAATGCTGCCAATTCTTTGCGGGGCGTTCGGCGGATTGCTGGAAGCCGATAGCCCAAACATTGACGATCACCCAGAGATCCGCCGAGTTATTCGGTTACTTCAGTCAGTAGCAGGTGAACGCCGGACTATGTTCATTGCCGCAGCCGATCTCTCACACGTTGGTCCTGCCTTTGGGCAAGATGAGTTGATGCCCAAAGATTCGGAGGATCGACGACGTGTAAAGACAGAGGATGAAGTTCTGTTGAAGGCAATTGTGAGCGGCAGCCGACGAAGATTCTTCGAAGCGATCAGGAACAATAACGATCGCAATAGGATCTGTGGTTTTTCACCGATCTACATGACCATGTGGGCTGCAGATACAACGATTGGTACTTGGAACGGTTACCAGCAGTGCCAGGCAGATGAGGAAGACACGTCATTTGTGTCGATAGCTGGCGCGGCTTTATTCGGATAGTCAGGCGAAATATCAGAGGCTGGTGGGCGTAGCTTACTCTGGGTTCGTGTCAATCATCGTCGATCCGCTAACCAACTGACCAGTAGCCTGGAAGAGCGAACGCTCGGCAATGTTCATAGCCCTGTCGGCGACTCGCTCAACGTTGTGAGCTACCCACATTAAGTATGTAGCGCGCTCTGCGTTATCGGGATCACTCTTTACAAGTTCCATGAGGTCGCCTTGGACCTTGGTGTACAGATCGTCCACTTCATCATCTTCCGATTCAAGTTCTACGACGATGGTTCGAACGACATCTTCATCTCGGCTGATGAACGATTCAAGCGATCGTTTCAGCATGCTGACTGCCTTATCGCCCATACGCGGAATGTCGATCAGTTCCTTGAGCGGCGGCTGGCTGCCCATGTTGATACTGATTTTTGCGATGCCCTCGGCATAGTCGCCAATTCGCTCAAGTTCACCGGCGATTTGCAAACTCGCAACTATGCGTCGTAAGTCGCCAGCCATGGGTGACTCTCGCCGTATCAGCTCGATGCAGTATCGTTCGATCTCAAGTTCAGTCTTGTCGATGTGATCGTCTTCGTTGATGACCTTCTGTGACCTATCGATATCACGATTTTTCAGAGCCTGAAGAGCATCGAAAATCGCCTTTTCGACGAGTCCACTCATCAAAATTAGCTCAGCTTCAAGCCTGCCGAGTTCTCGATCGAACTCTTGCCGACCGATAGATAAAATATTGCCCTGTTGTTCGTTCATGATCGCTACTGTATACCTTTGATGAGCAGTAATGACGGAATTCGGGATTATCCGATTCGGCCCGTTACGTACGCTTCGGTCCGTTCGTCTTTCGGGTTCCCGAACACTTGATCGTTCGTCCCATATTCAATCATCCGTCCAATTCGCTCTTCGCCAGCCATCATCACGGCGGCGTAGTCGGAAATCCGAGTTGCCTGCTGCATATTGTGAGTGACGATGATGATAGTGACTTCGTTGGAGAGTTCTTGAATTAACTGTTCAATAGCCTGTGTTGATATTGGATCGAGAGCTGAGGCTGGTTCGTCCATGAGAACGATCTCAGGATTTACAGCGAGTGCTCTTGCGATGCATATTCGTTGTTGCTGGCCACCCGAAACACTGAGCCCGCTATCGTTTAGCCGGTCTTTCACTTCATCCCACACAGCTGCTCGACGAAGTGAAGTTTCGACTAATTCGTCGAGATCATCGGTTATACCGTTGATTCGCGCCCCGAACGCCACGTTTTCATAGATGCTTTTTGGGAACGGGTTTGGGCGTTGGAATACCATCCCGATGCGAAATCGAATTTCGGTCGGGTCGACTTCAGGATCGTAAATGTTTTGGCCAGCGAAGTTAACGGTGCCTTTAACCGACGCGCTCGGAATTAGATCGTTCATACGATTGAAACAGCGGAGCAGCGTGCTCTTCCCACAGCCGGATGGACCGATCAGTGATACGACACTGTTCTTTGGTACCTGAAGCGATACGCCGCTGACGGCAGTTTGATCGCCGTAAGCTACCGATAGATCGTTCGATTCGAGGACTGGTTCGATGTCGTCGAATCTCAGAATATTTTCTACCGATCCTGCCTGAGATAGAAGGTCGGTTTCATTGAGAGCCATTGGTCACTCCACTAATGAGCCTGGTCAAATTACGTTATTTACCTTGAGATTGAATGGTAGTGGCGTAACGTTAACAGAATGAAAGAATATCGATGGTATCGTTTGATAAGTCATCGATCATGACATCTGCGATCGTCCAACCGAATTGGGTCCAGCGTAAGCAACGATCCGACTCAGGCGATTAGATTCACCATAGCCGATTTTTAAATGCTGTCTTCTTCATTTGATTCGGTTAGTGAAGGTCGATTTGAAGTCGGCCCCGAGTTTGGGCAGCGTAGGTTACGATGTCATGCGCCAATTAGCGCTGTCCGTTGCTAAACTTAACGTTTACCTCCTCTTAGATATATCTTCCCGATGACAACTCCCTCGTCCACGTCGCCAGAGCCGACGGTTAAAAAGGCTTCTATCGCCTCAGCCATGCTCCCATCAATTCTCGATCTTTCACGTGATCGTCTGACTTCGACTTTGATCGAAATGGGCGAAAAGAAATTCCGCGCCGATCAGGTTTGGCGGTCGATTTACCACGAAACTTTGGGTAGCTTCGATGAGATGTCGACTCTGAGCAAAACTTTCAGAGAAAAGTTGAAAGAGACTTATACGTTCTCGGCGCTTGAACAGGCGATGTTTCTTACTTCGGCCGACAAAACGACCAGTAAGGCGTTGTACAAGCTCCACGACGGAGAACTGATCGAAACCGTTTTGATGAGATACGAGACTGACGGGCACCGTCGAAATCGTAAAACTGCTTGTATATCGACTCAGGCAGGCTGTGCGCTTGGTTGTACGTTCTGTGCAACTGGACAACAGGGTTTCCGTCGCAACCTCACCGTAGGTGAAATTGTCGCTCAGGTGATCGAGATGCAACGTGTCGCTCGTGCCGAAGATGAAGCCCAGATGGCCGAAGGAAAACGAAGCAAAGGCGATATTCAGGGCGTTACCAACGTAGTTTTCATGGGTATGGGCGAACCGCTTGCCAACTACAGGAACGTTATTGCTGCGATACGAGTGCTCAATGATGGTCAAGGGCTTAATATCGGTGCTCGGCATATCACTGTTTCGACTGTTGGTTTGGTTCCCCAGATTCTCCAGTTGGCAGAAGAAGAACTTCAGATCAACCTGGCTATTTCGCTTCATGCTCCAGACAATGCGACTAGATCGCAGACTATGCCGGTCAACAAACGGTATCCCGTTGAGGAATTGATTCGGGCATGTCACAAATACGCCGATGCCACTGGCCGGCGGATTTTCTTTGAGTACGTGCTGCTGAAAGAGCAGAACGATTCAGTGGAGCAAGCCCAGAAACTAGGGCGGCTTCTCAATGGTCTGCACTGTCATGTAAACCTGATTCCTGTGAATCCGACCAAAGAAGGACCGTTCGAACGCACTGACCTTACAGCTGCGAAGGACTTCCAAGGTGGCCTAAAGCAGTACGGAATTCCGTCGACGGTGCGTATGGAAAAAGGCATCGACATCAACGCTGGTTGTGGTCAGCTTCGTGAACGTGCGATT